>Ga0194117_10001313_pt1 | contig 29334 bp, 25 predicted proteins | sample TA2MahsurfametaG_FD_160579 | JGI IMG/M metagenome (GOLD analysis project Ga0194117, IMG submission 160579) | Freshwater microbial communities from Lake Tanganyika, Tanzania - TA2015009 Mahale N1 surface | ecosystem: Environmental > Aquatic > Freshwater > Lake | place: Tanzania: Lake Tanganyika... | reverse complement strand
GCTGAAGAAGCACCTGCAACTGAAGAAGTTGTTGCTGAAGAAGCACCTGCAACTGAAGAAGTTGTTGCTGAAGAAGCACCTGCAACTGAAGAAGTTGCCGCTGAAGAGGCACCTGCAACTGAAGAAGTTGTTGCTGAAGAGGCGCCTGCAACTGAAGAAGTTGTTGCTGAAGAGGCGCCTGCAACTGAAGAAGTTGTTGCTGAAGAGGCACCTGCTGCTGAAGAAGCCTCAGAAGAAGCTGCTGCTGAATAAGCATATGCAGATACAAGATTGTTATTACTTAGGTCTTATTGCGAAACTTCACGGATTTAAAGGTGAAGTTTCGCTGTTTTTAGACGTTTCTCATCCGGCAGAATACCAGGGCCTCGATGCTTTGTACCTCGATATAAATGGTACACTCACTCCTTTTTTTATTGAAGGTTTTAAACTTAAAAATAAAGGTTTTGTCGCTGTTAAATTCGAAGGCATTGACACCGAAGAAGCTGCAAAACGGCTCCTCAAGAAAAAGGCTTATTTACCCCTTAAAGTTCTTCCTGAGCTAGACCAAACATCTTTTTACGATCACGAAATCATTGGTTTTAGCGTTTTTGACGCTGCCAAAGGGGCAATAGGTGTCGTGACTGACGTCATCGATATGACGGCCAACCCTTTGCTGCAAATCGATTTAAATGGCACCGAAATTCTCGTCCCTATTTTTGATGGCCTCATCTTAAAAGTTGAGCGCAAAAAAAAGGAGCTTTTTATCAAAGCTCCTGAGGGTTTAATTGATTTGTATTTACCTTAGTTCGCACTGAGTAGGCCGAGTGCAATCTTCATTCGAATAATTTTCTTGGCTGCTGCATCGACTTGCGCTTTAAATGCGGCGTCTTTGCGATAATGATTCAGGATTTCGCTGTGGGCTTTTTTGGCGTCTAAAGGCATCAGTACAATATCGCAGCCTGCTGCTACTGCTTTGTAGGCAGCCTCTGGAACAGCCACTACGCCACCCATATTCATGGCATCGGTGACAATCAAGCCTTTATAGCCCATTTCATTTTTAAGTAAGTCTGTGACGATTGTTTTGGAACAAGTTGAAGGCAAACCATTGGTGTTGTATTTTGGATTATTTTGAACGGCAATATGTGCCACCATGATAGACAAAACACCTTGGGCAATGAGCGGTGGGTAATTCTCAATTTCTTTGAGCTCGCCGTCAATTACCTGAAGTGCTTTGTGGGTATCTCCAGAAACCAAACCATGCCCAGGGAAGTGCTTGGCGGTAGCCACAATACCTTGGGCTTGTGTTTCTTCAATAAATGCGCCAGACCAAGGAATGATATTAGCTGGCACGGCGCCAAAACTTCTAAAACCAACCGTTGCATTTGGCGACATATCGACAACAGGCGAGAAATTGTAATTGATCCCAATAGCATTCAGGTCTTTGGAGATCGTTTGTGCGCAACTACGGACTTCGTCAATAGATTGCATTTCGTTGGCTTTTTTCACAGGCGTTGAGCCCATAATTTTTCGATTGACCAAACTGGGTTCAGCATCAGCGCTATATAAACATGGAAGGTTGCCGTATTTTTTGTTTTGTGCTTCAAAATCGTTAATCCAGGTTGTAAAACCATCTTTGGTACCATTGAGCATAAGTACACCTCCAATGATGCGGTCTTTGATGTGTTGGTCAATGGTGGCTTTCTCCTGGCCAAGTCTGCCTGCAGCCGGCATGATGAGCTGTGCAACAATTGCGGTGTCGTCGAGAGAGGCAAAAACTTTCTCGACAGCGTCGTCAAGGTCTTTGTTCTCTTTGAGAAAATCTTGTAGTTCAAATGTGGTTTGAACTTGTAAAATTGCAGCTTTACGCTCTTTCTTTTGAGGTGCTTGTGCACAACTATTGAAGAGTAAACCAATGCTGAGTAAACTTAATATTTGTAATTTCATAATCCAAAGTTAAAAGTTTACAACGAATGGGTGTATTTTATCGACTTAAAACAAACCAATTTTATGAATAGATATATCCTTTTACTGCTCATCAGCCTAGCAACCTGCCAATTGGCTAGCGCTCAAAATTTTTACAACCGTGACACCATTCAAGTCATCGAAATTTTCTTCTCTTTCACGAATTGGGATGCGCAACTCGATGCAAATGAGGCGACCGAAACCTACATTTATGCCGATTCCGTTCGCATCAACGGCATTGCCTTTGATTCTTGTGGTGTACGCTACAAGGGCAATAGTTCCTACAACCCAAACAATCAAAAAAATCCCTTGCGCATAGAGCTCAATACAATCAAAGCCAACCAAGATTACCACGGTTCTACAGATATCAAGCTATCTAACGGTTACAAAGACCCGTCCATGATCAGAGAAATCCTCTCTTATCAAATTCTAGAGCAATACATGGATTGTCCAAGTTCAAATTTTGCCCGTGTATACATCAACGGCCAATATAGAGGTGTTTACACCAACAACGAAGCCATTTCCGACGATTTTAACCAAGCCCATTACTACCATTCTAACGACACCTATTTTAAATGTAATCCTGTGGGCGGAGCAGGTCCAGGCGGCGGTACAAGTCCTGACTTAAAATATCTTGGTGCAGATAGCAGTTTGTATTTCAATGGCTATGATCTGAAATCGGATTTCGGTTGGAACCGCTTGGTAGCCTTGTGTAATGTGCTCAACAACAATTTTGCTAATATTGAAGGTGTGCTCGATATCGATCGGGCTATTTGGATGTTGGCCTTCAATAATGTACTTGTCAACCTAGATTCCTACAACGGAGCATTTCGTCAAAATTATTACTTAAGTTGGGATGCCAATGGACGCTTTGTTCCCACCGTATGGGATGTCAACATGAGTTTTGGTGGCTTTCCTGGCGGTACTGGCTCAGGGACATTTACCCCGTCTTCACTAGATCCTTTCTCGAACGCTAATTCCAACAACCACCCACTCATCAAGCAAATCATGGCCAATCCACTATACAAGCGTATGTATATGGCACATGTTCGCACTATGGTACAAGAAATGTTTGCAAGTGGCCTTTATGAAACGTGGGCGCAAAACCTCATGACCCTCGCCGATTCATCCATTCAGGCTGACCCTTATAAATTCTATACCTATACACAGTTCTTGAATAGTCTCACAACTGCCGTAGCTGGCGGAGGACCAGGTGGAGGAGGCAGTATTCCGGGAATTAAAGCACTAATGGATGCGCGCGCGCAGTTTTTTAGCACAAATGCGGCTTACGTTTTGCAAGCTCCCGGCATTACCGCCCATGGTGCAGTATCGGCACCGCTCAATTACGGTTCAACCGTTACCATCAATGCCACTTGCTCAAATGAAACAGCCGTATATTTAGGGTATCGCGGCAATAATCAACTCAAATTCAATCGTGTCGCTATGTTCGACGATGGCAACCACAACGATGGTACCGCCGGAGACCACACCTATGGCGTCGAGGTACCTGTAAATGGACTTACATTCGAATATTATATCTATGCAGATAACAACCAAGCAGGTTTGTTTTCTCCGGTGCGTGCAGAACATGAATACCATACGCTCGCAGTTGTTTTTCCTGCTCCGGCAATTGGTTCTGTGCTCATCAACGAATTGTTGGCTTCTAATGACTCCCTTAATTTCGATCCAAGCGGAGAATCCAATGACTGGATAGAACTGATCAATACGACCAGTAATCCAATAGATTTAGCTGGTTTTTATCTTTCTGATGACCCACTCAATTTAATGGCTTGGGCTTTTCCAGCCGGCACAACCATTCCGGCAAATGGGTACTTGTTGGTTTGGGCTGACAAAGACACCACCCAACCTGGCTTACATGCCAATTTCAAATTAAGTAGTGCTGGTGACTACGTTTATTTGTCTCATGGGTTTAATGTACACGATCAAGTGGCGTTTGGCCCGCAATCGCCCAATATTTCCTATGCGCGCTGCCCAGATGCGGGGCTCAATTTTGCTACGATTATCCCAACGCCATTGGCTATTAACAATTGCAACATTGGAATTACAGAGCTAGCGCCTTTGCAAGTTCAAGTTTATCCCAATCCATTCCTTGATGTGTTAAATATTGAAAGTCACGAACAAGCAGTTATTAGTGTGCGTAACCTGAATGGTCAGCTCATACACAACCTGAGTATCGAAGCTGGAAATTTCCAAATCGATGCAAGCGAATGGGCGAGTGGACTTTACTTAATTGAGATCAATTCATCAGGCGCAAGTAAATCTTTCAAGTACATAAAGTCTTGATATTGTACAAAGTAAAAAACTGACCAATAAAAAAGGCTCCTCACGGAGCCTTTTTTTTGGTTTGAATTTAACCTATTAAAAAAATTAATGTTTTTCGTGGTGTTCCTTGCCGCCTTGTGCGTGTTGGGTTTTCATTTCGGCTTTTAGCTTTTCAAATTGTGCGGCGGTTAGTACATTTTTGAGCATTTCAATTTGCGCCTCTCGGTTTGATTTGATAATGCTTCGTTTCTCTTCTTCGGAGAAATTGCTGGTGCGAATACCCTCGTTCTTTTGAGCGATGCCAAGGTTGATGGTGTAAACTTGTTCTTTTTGGGCGTCGGATAATTGTAATTCGCTGGCCATTTTTTCGGTTTGGAACTTGGCGCGTTCTTCTGGCGTTTTGGGTTCAGCGGATTGTGTGGCAGGCTGTTGGGCAAATGCACTAGCGCTCAATAGCAAACCAAAAGCAACGGAAAAGATATTTTTCATGGTATTTTGAAATATAGATTACAGAATAAGTGTTCAACGAAAATACACAAAAAAATTACAAGTTCAGTTGTGTGCTACATAGCTTTACTTAACTTCGTAATAGATGCGTATCGTTACCGAACATCCAGATCTAAGACGCCAGTACGAGCAAATAGTTGCTTGCGCTACGCATTTGAGTTTTTTCAGCCAACTCTGGGTGCAAGATGCCTTGCATCTGCATTGGGCCTACGTATTAAATGACGCAAATCAAATTCTGCTGCGCATACCATTTGCTCCAAAGCTCGGGATAAAAGCCTATTTACAACCGTTGTTTATTCGGGAATTAGAATTAGTGGCCAATTTAGATACCGCGCAATGCAATAAAATTGTAAGTTTTTTACAAAAACAACTCTTTTTACATCTCAATATCTCTTTGAATAGAACCGATATTTTGGTGCAGCAAACCGGCAAATTTCAAAAACTAAAACTCGCTAGCGATATCGAGAAGCTGAGAGCGGGCTATTCTGAGAATTTAAAACGTAATTTGAAGAAAGTACATGATCTGAAGATCGAGGAAATATCGTATGCTACTTTTCAATCTTTTTTTATCAAACAAAAAGGGGAGGGTCTAGGGAATTTAAATTCAGCAGCATGGCTTCGTCTTGAAAAACTTGCCGCCGCTGCCGCGAAGAAAGAATCATTATATTGCTACGGGACCTATAAAGAAGAAGAATTAGTAGCAGTCGGCCTATTTTTTAAATGGAATGCGCAATTGTATTTTATGAAAGGGACGCTCAACGATCAAGGTAAAAAAAGCGGTGCTTTGGTTTTTTTAATTGATTCGATTATTGAAAAATTTAGTCGAGATTTTTCTACACTCGATTTTATTGGCTCCAACCAAGAAAGCATTGCGGCTTTTTACCGCAAATTTGGAGCAATAGATCAAGCCTACGGTATTGTTAAGGGTAAAATACCTTTGGTATAGTTGGATTGAAGGTTTTTACTTATTCGTACAAGAGTTCGTCTATAAATAACCAAGTCGGATTGCCCGCACCTAAGTGCCATGTCGGCAGTAAACCTGGATTTGAAATGGTGTATCTTAAGTATTTGTATTTTACAGTTTTATCATTATCCACATCTATTAATACTTTATCTTTAAATGGATTCTGATCATAAGATGTAGCTTTGGGTAAATCCTTTTGTGCAATCGTAAAATAGTCCGTTCCATCTATGCTTGCCTCGATGGTTATTTTACTTGGCGCAAAGATCCAAGCTTTTTGGTCGCGAATGTAAGAAATACCAACCTCCTTGAAGGTTCTGGCCGCTGCGAATTCAATAACCGCCACGACATCTTGGTTGTAATATCCTTGGTAATCTCCTGTCCTGAATTCGTTGCCACCCATTAAGCCATCAATGAGTGCATCTTTTCCGGACGCAGTGTATTGGTTGGAGTACGTACTTTTTAAGTGCAGTTGGACGCCGGGATCTTTGCGGATAAAGCTGGCTGCAACCGTAGCGCTTGCAAATGACTTTACATTCGGATACTTGTAATGTGCTTTGATGGCAATGGTCGTATTTTCCTTGATGTAAAATGGTGCTTGATAATCCTGCCAATTGCCATTATTCAATTCATAAGAGAGTATGACCTGACTTGGGTTGTTTGTAGCGGGAAGACGAACTACATCAATTTCAATGAGAAGTGAATCGCTAAAGACCCTTTGTTCTGTTTTGATAAATGGAACCGGCGCAATAAATTCAGTTTTGGTTATACTGGCTTGTTTAAGTACAAGACTTTTTGGCAGTGGATTGGGCCCCATGACAAAAGCTAAGATACCACCTTGCATGAGTTGCTCATGGCTGATTTGCATTTGGGTAAGGACTTGTCCATTCCAGGTGACCTTTTGAACGTATTTATTTTCTTTGGATTGCGCATTGCAAATGATCTGAATGCTTTTGCCATTTTCTAAATTGATGATGGCACTATTCACGAGTGGGCGCCCAATCTGATAAACTGGTTTGCCAGGTGCAATAGGGTATAAACCTAGAGTACTCAAAACATACCAGGCGCTCATTTGGCCGCAGTCTTCGTTGCCAGAAAGACCATCAGGGGCGTTGTGGTACATTTCATTTAAAATGCGGTCTACATAAAGTTGCGTTTTATAGGGCGCGTTGGTAAAATTGTATAGGTAAGCCATGTGGTGCGAAGGCTCGTTGCCATGAGCATATTGGCCAATGAGCCCTGTGATGTCGGCTTGTTCGCGGCCACTCAGTTTCATGTCGGTGGTAAACAAACGGTCAAGCCAAATCTCAAGGGAATCTGGGCCTCCGAGTAGGTTGGTAAGTAAATCAATTTGTTGTGGTGCATACAAGGAGTATTGCCAAGAGTTGGCTTCTGTGTAATTAAAATTGACTTCGGCTGGGTCAAAGGGCCCGTACCACTGGGCGCCGCGGCGTGCGCGCATGAATTTGGTATTGGGGTCGTAGAGGTTGACAAAATTGGTGCTGCGCTGCTCAAATTCAAGAGCGACTGCCTTGTTGCCGAGTGTGCTAGCCATGGTGGAAATGCAGAAATCGTCGTAGGCGTACTCAAGTGTGCGCGACACCGATTCGGGTTCGTCGGCAGAGCTAATGAGGCCATTTTTGGCGTAAGCCAACTTGCCAAATTCATTGGCTTTGGCGGTGCTCACCATTGCTTTAAGTGCTTTGTTGGCATCGAAATTTCTGATGCCTTTCATGTAGGCATCGGCAATAACACTTACGCTGTGGTAACCAATCATGCATTCGGTTTCGCAGCCAGCGAGTTCCCAAACCGGAAGGTCGCCGCCTTCTTCGTACTGACGTAAAAATGTTCGTATGTAGGCGCCTGTACGTTTTTGGTCGATGATGGTGAAAAGCGGATGATTGGCCCGGTAAGTATCCCAGAGTGAGAAAACGGTGTATTGTTGGTCCTGGAGGTTTTGGAGTTGGTGTATTTGGTTGTCGCGGCCTCGGTAGCGTCCATCGACGTCACTCATAAGATTTGGTGCAATCATGGAATGATACAGAGCGGTGTAGAAAACACTACTTGTTTGTTGGTCTGCATTCACTTTAATTTTTTGAAATTCTTGCTCCCATTGCTTTTGATTTTCCTGATAGACGCGTGCGATAGAAAAATGAGAGATTTCGGAGTCGAGGTTGAATTTAGCACCTTCAGTATCTACATGAGACATACCCACTTTGATGAGCAACTCTTTAGTTTCTATCGGGAATTCCAAGAGTAGTTTGAGTTCGCCGTTTTGATCAATCAACTTGTAATTGCTGTAAGGGATCGAAGTGGTTAAATGAAAATAAAAATGTTGTTGATTGGCCCAGGCTTCAGAAATTCGAAATCCATTGATGTTTTGCTTATCGATGATTTGGATATTTCCTTTTAGCAGTTTATCGCGGTAATTGAGATCGAGCAATAAGTATTTTTTCTCGGCTGCATTTAAGAAGGTATACTCATGAATGCCTGCTCTTTGAGTACAAGACAAATTGACACGGATGTTTTCGTCTTTTAATAAAACCTCATAAAAACCGAGTCGAGCGACTTCATCATTATGACTAAAGGTAGCGCCATAACCATTGGGCACTTCAAATTTCCCTTTCCATTTGGCCTCGCCACTTTGTGGCACAAGTAGTAAATCGCCGTAATCCGGAACGCCAGTTCCACTTAAATGTGTATGACTGAATCCGTAGATAATAGAATCCGTAAAATGGTAGCCACCACAGCCATCCCAGCCTTCGTAGCGGGTATCTGGGCTCAGTTGTATCATGCCGAAAGGCGCACATACGCCCGGAAAGGTATGGCCGTGGCCGCCAGTTCCGATTAATGGATTGACGAGCATAGTCGGAATCAAGAGTTCCTTTTGAACTGGCTTTGTTCCGGCGGCGCCAAATCGTTGTTGGGCTTTATCGCTGGCTTTCTGAAGGTCTGGAACCTGCGCCAAGCTGTAAAAAGAGAGCAGAAGGCTGCAAATCCCAAAATTGAATTTTGTCATGAATGAAATTTTCGTTTGTTGAGAGCGCTGAAATTGCGGACGCCTTTTCCAAAGTAATCCCAGATGATGAGCCCATGGTATTTAAAAGGACGGGCAGGCGCTTTTTGGCGTTTGTTGTAGAATGTTATAAAATGACGGTAGAGGGCCATATGGGCTAGGAAAATTTTCCAAGTCAATTGCGGTTTCCCCTTAACTAAAAATTGAATTGCGGCTAGTCCGTCCAGGGCCATCCGAATAAACAAGACGGGTACTAAAAAGCGCTGCTGGTTCTTGACAATCATCCAGAGATTATTTCTGAAATTTAGGTAGGCTTTTTTGGGGTTGTCATAACTGAGCGTTCCGCCACCTAGATGAAAGACTTTAGACTGTGGGATGCAAAAGAGCTTTTTTCCAACGCTGGCCAATCTGAGGCCTAAATCGATTTCTTCCATGTGGGCAAAGAAGGCAGGATCGAAACCACTTGCTTCGTGAAAATCTTTCGATCGAATAAGCAGCGCGGCGCCAGAGACCCAAGTGACTTCTTGTGCGCCATCGTATTGTTGGAGGTCTTGTTCTACAGATTCAAAAATGCGCCCTCGGCAAAACGGAAAATAAAAAGTGTCTAAATAACCACCGGCAGCACCTGCGTGTTCAAAATAGTCAGGTTGCCGATCCGAAAGAATTTTAGGGCCAACAGCAGCTGTACCCGGGTTCTTTTCGAGGAAGTCGAGAAGAGGGAGGTCCCAATTGGCCCTCAGGCGGACATCGCTGTTAAGGATAAAATAATGTTCATATTTTCCTTCTATGGTAGCTAAGGCTTGATTATAACCTTCAGCAAATCCAAAATTTTGCGCGAGTTGAATAATTTTAATCAAAGGAAATGCTTGTGCTACAAAAGAGACAGAAGTATCGGTGCTGGCGTTGTCGGCAATGAAGATGTCCCAGTTGGGGCTGTTTTCTACAACACTTGGTAAATAGGTTTGCAGGTGTGCTAACCCGTTGTAATTGAGAATAACAATTGCGTTTGGCATGTGCAGCTTAGTATTGGCGAAAGAAATCGTTGGAATTGCCACCAAAATGTTTGATATTCATCATGTTGGGATCGTCGACGGTGCCGTTTACGGTATTGCGTCGCACCAATATTTGCTGCCAAGCTGGGTTGCGCAATTCGCCTACCATGTCTGAGTGCAATAAACGGTGGTTGTTGGTAATCAGGTCTGGGTTATAGAATACAAAACGACGGTTGCTGTAAATACCAATTTTGTCGTAGGTCCAGATTTCATATGGGTATTCGCTAGGTGATGATTCTTTGACCACAATTGAGTTCGGTTGGCCATACTTAAGGTAAACGCGGCCGCGGTCTGTCTCAAAGCCCTCCATGTAGTTGTTAGCGTAGAATTTTTCAACAGATCGAACTTGACTTTGGTAACTAAGCCATTGCTCATAAGCTTTGGCTCCAGCGGTTTGAAACCAAAAAGCTTGCAGATGCTTGCGCATTTGTTCGTTATCATTGGCTTTTAGGACGTCAATAAGTGTACGGATTTCCCCCTGTTTTGCAATAGGTATCAAGCTTTCAAGGTAAAACGCCACGCTGTCTTCATGAATAGACCCTTGAAAAGCAGGGTCGAGAAGCATGGACGCTATATCAAAAGCCACCTCGTTGTCGTTGAACCGTTCAAAATCGAAGATCTGGGAACTAACATGGCCAGTACTGAGGTCTTTGGCATTTAATTGAATTTGGTAAGTTCCGGTTTGTAGGTCCTCGATATTGATTTCGTGCATGAGCGCAAGTACAGGCTGCCCGTCATGAGGATATGTTTTATTAAGGGCGAGTGCAGGATAAATTTGTCCGTTTTCGGCGTTAATGACTTGACGGTCGATTTGGATGCTGCCTTTTGCGCCGTATATCTCCGTGTAGTAAGGAATGTTATTCATTTCCTTATTGAAATAATTGTTGAGCAGCGGGATGATGTAGTAATTGGATTTGGTAAAACGGCTTGACTCGGTTGTTTCAAAAGCTAGATCTACGAGTTCGATTGATGAAAATGCAAGCGATGTGCCGATGTCGTTGACTTGAATCGGGAGTGTGCCGTTGATGCTGCTTTTGGGTCTGTATGCGTCTTCGAGTTGGACAGAGAGTGTATAAGGACCCGATTTGAGCGGAACGCGAATAATTTCGATAAAATTATTTTGCGAGGAATCGGTAGAGATGGGAGAGTCGAGGGCGTAGAGGTCTTTGTATGTCGTTTGGCCTACGGAGTCAATGATGGCGATATCGACCACTACTGTAGCTTTGGTGCCACCACTACACGGTTGAAATTGAACGGTGTAGCCCGCAAATTCGATGTAGATTTCAAGGTAGGGACCAATTTCGGGGGCGTAAAACTGCTTGGTATCCAGGTAGGCCTTGAGTTTATTTTGGGCAGAAATCGTGTGTGAAAACAGCACTACAAAGAAAAGAAAGGACCATTTTTTCATAGGCTTAAATTTACAAAAAAAAGGAGTTAATCTTCGATGCTGAGTCTGATTTTCTGACTGAGTTGACGGTTGTAGGTTTCAAGTAAATACTTGAAATAGTTGTCGGTGCATTTAGAAATGCACTTGGTGTAGTGTTTGACTCGGTGTTCGATGTGGTCTTGCAAAAGTTGTTGCAAAGACAGCGCATGGTCAAGGTTGGTGGCCGATGAAGCAATGGCATTGAAATGGTTGTTGATCGACATATCAATAGCCTCCTTACCCTTACTGCCTTTGTCTATACAGTCTAGGTAGCATTCTTTAATGGAGAATTCTTCTAAAATATGGGTTTTGATGAGTTGCTCAAAACCTTTCGGGTACTCGTATTCTACCTCGAATTCCATGTCTTCGAGTTCAGAAATACGCGATTCTAAGAAGCGATCCGGAAAACGAAAAGCATCTTGCCAATTGATGTAGTCTTGCCAGTATCCAAAGCGGCGAACGTTATTGCCCAGATCGATGATTTTGAATTGCGATTTGTTGGGAATGCGTCGTGAACCGCGGCCGATCATTTGGTGATATAGCGTCAAAGAACGCGTCGCACGGTTGATAATGATCGTTTGGACCGATGGTTCATCGAAGCCGGTGGTCAGGATGCCTACCGAGGTGAGAATGGCTTCAGGGGTTTCTTTGAACCACTTAATGACATCTTTGCGGTCTTTGTCCGAAAAAGTAGAGTCGAGATGCCTAATGTTGTATTTGAGCTTCTTGAATGATTCTTCGACGCGTCTGGAGGTCTCGATACCGGCGTTAAAAATAAGTGTTTTTTCTCCGATGGCGACCTCTTCATACGCGAAAATGAGTTTCTCTTGCATGAAATAATTGGAATACAAAAGATCAGAAGAACTCACGGTGAAGTCTCCGTTTGAGCCAATTTTGAGGCCGTGCAAATTGACGTCGTATGAGTAGGTTTCTGCGTCTGATAAATAGCCGTCGGTAATTAGATTGGAGATGGATTCGCCAACCAACAATTTGTTGTAGTGATCTTTGAGCGGTAAGTTTCGGTTACTGCTGAGTGGGGTAGCGGTAACACCCAAGATGTTGGCGTCTTCGTAGAATTGAAAGATTTTACGAAAACTGTTGTAGTGTGCTTCATCGACGATCACTAAGCCAATATTTTCGATGAACTGGTCATTTTCATTGAGGCGGTTATTGAGCGTCTCGACCATGGCAATAAAACAAGTGTACTCGGCTTGATCTTCGAGCGTTTTGACCTCGGAATTGATCACCTTATTTGGTACCTGTATGGCCGATAGCTGCTTTGAGGTTTGGATAGAAAGCTCAATGCGGTGGGTAAGAATCAGTACTTTTTTACCAGATTCTTCAATGTAGCGTTTGGCTATGGCCGAAAAAATAACAGTCTTGCCTCCGCCCGTTGGCAACTGATAGAGCAAATTGTAATTACTGCCGTTTTTGCGGAGTTCGTCGAGGACCTGATTAACGGTCTTTTCTTGAAAAGGGTAGAGTTTTTTGGCTTCGTATAAATCGAGATCTAGCATCGTAAAAAAGGGAAGTTTGCAAAAATACATCCTTTTTCCTGATCTTGCTAATGAAAAGTGTTATTTACTGATATGTTTCAGTAAAATTCCCGCTGCCACGGCTACATTCAAAGATTCTGCTTTGCCTTTTCTCGGGATACCGATACGGTTTTGGAGTTGTTTCGCTACAGCGGGGCTAATGCCGTGGCCTTCGTGACCCAGCACCAAAAATTGAATGCTTTCTGGCGCAACTTGCGCCAGGTCAGTGCCATCCATAAACGCGCCATAAGTAAGGTCGGGGTGCTGGGCAATCAGCGGGCCCAAATCTTGGTAATGAATATTGACGCGAAAAGCAGAAACCATAGAAGCATGGATCACTTTTGGGTTGAGGTAGTCCGCGGTACCCGAGGCACAAAAAATATGTTCAATACCAAACCAATCTGCGCTGCGGATAATGGTGCCAAGGTTGCCAGGGTCCTGAATCTGATCGAGCAAAAGTGCTTTTTGTCCGTTTTGCCAAGAAAGCGCTTTGGGGTAACGCACCACCGCATTGACTTTTTTTGGTGTTTTGAGTTGGGTCAGTTTTTCTAAGTCTTGATTGCTTGCAGTGAGCAGTGGAAACCCGAGGTATTCAAATGCAGGCGCATGTTGTTCTTGTACAATCAACGAAACGATATATTGCGGGAATTCTTGAAGGAGATCCGCTATGAGTGTTTCGCCTTCTAAATAAAGCAACTGTTCGGCATCGCGGTGCTTTTTGAGCTGCAATTTTTTCAGGTCTTTGATCTTTTGCTGACTGAGCTTTTCCAAGTTGAATATTCTTTACTTTTGTACTACAATGCGTCGAAGTTCAAAAGTACAACTATTTGTGTTTGCAACACTGTTTTTGGCGGGGTGTCGTTTGTCCAAGAATGTGCCACATGGTAATTACCTGTTGCGCAGTACAAGCATTACGCTTGACAATCCGCTGAGCACGAAATTAGACCGTTATGAACTCTCGCAAGTGTTGCGTCAACAACCCAACGCGCGTTTTTTTGGTGCGCCTTGGAAACTTTGGCTGTACAACAGCATTGACTCCTCAAAAGTGGCCCAGAAAAAAATCGAGCGCTACCAATCTTTTGAGCAAAAATTAGCCCATAAGCGCAGCAAAGTCAGCGCCGTTAATGTCAAAAGAAATGCGCGCGCCATCGCTAAAGGAAAGCAAGATTTCCGTTACAAAACCGCTCCTGACAGTACCTTCAAACAAGCTATTTGGGCTGAAAAACTTAAATACAAATATGGTCAAAAGCCAGTGGTATTTGACACGTTATTACACCATAAAAATGAAGATCAACTCGGTCGTTACCTTGTTAAAAAAGGATATTACTACGGTAAGGTGAGCTCCGAAATTATTTGTAATGAAAAAAAACGCAGTGTTCAGGCGATTTATCATATAAATGAAGGTTCGGTCTACATCATTGACTCCGTTGCTTACAGTGGGCCGCGCTTGCTCCGTGACCTCCATCAAAAATTCATTCGCAAAGAATTTGGACCTACCGGTGAACATCCGCTTATTGGCAAGCCCTTTGACCTTGATTACCTCTCAGACTACCGTGAACGCGTCGCAAAATTCATGCGCGACGAAAGTGTTTATAAATTCAATAGCGGCAGCATTCAATATGCAGCCGATACCAACAGACAAACCATGACAGTCTATCTGATGGTGAAATTTGAAGACCGCATGGTGCCCTCTGCCGTCAATCCCGATAGTTTGATGCGCGTGCCTTACCGCGAAACTAAAATCAATCGGGTCTATTTTCATTTGGCCGACACCCTTCAGGTCGAAGGTGCTTTTGCCAATGAAATTGCCCAAAAAGGACTCAGCCTTTATGATTCCTTGCAGCCTCAATATCTCCAAACCTTGCAACAATTCCAGTACCAGGATTTGGTGTATTCCAAAAAACAAGCCGCAGATCTCAAAGTACCCTACGGAACCAAAAGCAACTGGCGTAGTATGACGCTTCGTTTTAATGGCGCTCATCCTTGGATACACCCAGATATCCTCGAGATGCAAAACTACCTTGAGCAGGGCAATACTTACAAAGAATACTACCTCGATCGCTCTTACCGTTCATTGGTACAATTGGGTGTTTTTACGTCTGTCAATCCTTACATCGAAGAAATACCGGGAAGCAATCAACTCAATGTGCATTATTACCTCGAGCCAGCTAAAAAACAGTCTTGGGCTTTTGATCCGCGCTTTACCTCTAGTTTTGGCTTGCTTGGTGCGGCGGCTTCATTGAATTACACCAACAAAAATTTATATGGAGGTGCCGAACGCCTGACCTTTTCTTTGGGCGGCGGTTTTGAATCTCAGCCCCCTGTATTTGATGCCAGCGCCAGTGAGCAGCTTATTGTGGCAGGTCGAACCTTTAATACTTTTGAACTTGGCCCTAGTCTTAAACTCGATTTACCAGGCTTGTTTCCAACACCAGTTACACTACTCGGCAAGCGGCAAAAACCACGTACAGTTATGAGTGCAGCACTCAATTTTGAAAAGCGCAATATTTTTGATCGCCGGGTCTTTCAATTGAATTATACCTGGAAATTTTTAGTCGGCAAAACACAGGTTTTTCAGATGGGTTTGCCTGGTGCCTCGGTCATCAAGTACGTCAACATCGAAAAATCAGCTGCTTTTGAAGCGCAACTCAATCAAATCAACGATTTATTCTTGTACAATACCTACAGCAACCAATTTATCTGGCAAGATTTCAAGTTTGCCTACGAATATTCCAACAAAGATAAAGACCTGAAACCAGGTCAGAAAAAGCGCTACAGTGGTACGCTTTATTTCAACAGTTCGCTAGATGCTGCAGGTAATTTACTTTATGCGTTCAGGGCGCGCCAAGATACCCTGAATGGGCAGTATTTGTTGGGTAAACAACCGTACTCTCAGTTCCTTCGCCTAGATAACCAGTTCATTGCATCCAAACGCTTGCTAAACAAAACAACTTTGCATCTAAGAATGCATGCAGGGGCCGGTTTGTCTTATGGCAACTCCCAAACCTCCATGCCTTATGACTATAGCTTCTTTGGGGGAGGCTCCAATGACAACCGCGGGTGGCGCGCCCGTGCACTTGGCCCCGGCGCCTATAAATACCACCTTGACACCAACCGATTGGCTACCCAAATTGGCGACATCCGCTTTGGTGGTTCTTTGGAGTACCGCTTTGAGCTCAATTCCACTTTTAAGGGCGCCATTTTTACTGATTTTGGAAATATCTGGACCTACCGCGAAGATGCATCACGGGCAGGATCTCAATTTAATGTGCAGACATTTATTCCGCAAATTGCCATTTCTTCTGGTATTGGATTGCGTATGGACCTCGAATTTTTTATACTCAGACTCGATGTTGGCTTTCCGGTATTTGACCCGGCTTTTGCAGACGGTGCGCGTTGGGTTTTCCAAGATTTCAAAGACCGCGAAACCTATTACCAAGAAGGTATGCAGTATTTCAATATGAGTCTAGAGCAAGTTAAAGCCATTATGCCGCGTCCTTTCTTGCCCAATTATTTGAATTTTGGTATTGGTTATCCTTTCTAACATATGCGCAGATCCCTATTTTTAATTTTTTTGTTTTCAGCTTTTACAGCCTGTATGAAAGGCCAAAAAGTAGACTTGGTTATTCACAATGCTAAAATTCACACGATGGATGCCGATGATGCTGTTGCTGAAGCAATTGCAATTCGTGGTGGCAAAATCATCGAAGTGGGTCCAGAGCGCCAAATTCTCAACAAATACCGCTCAGATGAAACAATAGATGCACAGGGTAAGGAGATTTATCCTGGCTTCACAGACGCCCACGGCCACATGCTCATGTACGCAAAGCAACTGCTCGGCGTCGATTTGCGAGGGGTTCGCTCTGAACAAGAACTCATTCACCGCTGCGAGCAATACAAAGCGCAGCATCCCAATTTGCCATTTTTAATAGGGCAGGGCTGGGATCAAACTTTGTGGGCAGGCCAACAAATGCCAACCAACAAAGAGATCAACCGTTTGTTTGCAAACATTCCCGTCTGCTTGTACCGCATCGACGGCCATGCTGCATTGGTTAATAATTATTTACTTAAAAAAAGCCGTGCGCTTGACCAAATCAAATATTTAAAAGGAGGAGAAATTATTTTCTCCAAAACAATAGTTTTAACCCAAGAACCAACAGGGTTACTTATCGATAACGCCATGAATTTGGTGCAGCCATATATTCCGGATTATTTCAAGTCGGACTACCTTAAGGCTTTGCTTCAAGTACAAGATGAACTGCTCCAATATGGCATTACAGGAGTGCACGAAGCCGGAATTGATTTTGAGCACATAGCCTGGTTCAAAGAACTTATTGCACGTAAAAAGCTCAAAATCAATTTGTACGCCATGCTCATGGATACACCTCAAAACCGTGCTTTCGTTCAAAAATATGGCCAGTACCGTTTTTACAACCTGAACATACGCAGTTTCAAATGTTTTGCCGACGGCGCGCTGGGCTCCCGCGGCGCGCTGCTTAAGGCGCCGTACCACGATCACCCTGAAAGCCATGGCTTATTGCTTACCGATGTACAACGCATGCGCAATTTGGCTCAGTTTTGTTTGAAGCACGGTTACCAAATGAATACGCATAGCATCGGCGATTCTGCAAATGCGTTGGTTTTGTCCATTTATGAGCAAGTTTACCGCCGCAAACCAGACCACCGCTTTCGCATCGAGCATGCGCAAGTACTCGACCCCAAAGATTTTCAGAAATTTGCCAATTTTGCTGTGTTTCCGTCAGTGCAGCCCACGCATGCGGTTTCCGATGCCGACTGGGCCGAGCAGCGCTTGGGTAAAGCGCGCATGAAAGGCGCTTACGCCTACAAAACACTTTTGGGTCAGTTTGGCATGTTGGCCTTAGGTACCGATTTCCCGGTTGAACAAATCAATCCATTTGCTACCATTCAAGCAGCTTTCAACCGGCCAGTTCAAGAAGCGCTCACGCTCACCGAAATTTTGCGCGGCATGACCATCTACGCCGCTTTTGCTGCTTTTCAAGAAAAGCGAATTGGAACCTTGGAAAAGGGTAAAGATGCAACTTTAGCCATCTTCGAATACCCTGTGAATGGTCTTCAAGGCCAAGTTCAGAATTATGCTTGGCGCACTTATATCAAAGGCAAATGTGTTTTCAAGTTAGAGGCTTTGTAAAAACGGGAGATATCGTTCCATTGTTTAAAAATTAAAATCATGAAAAATTACTCTTTTGGATTTGTCCTCATTTGCATTTCTTTCTTCGGTATCGCTCAAAGCGCGCCAAAAGATGTTCAATCTTTGGATCAAATGCTGGATAACTGGCATGCAGCAGCCGCTCAGGCCAATTTTGAGACCTATTTCTCCTACACCAGTACGCAATTTATATTTTTAGGCACGGCTCCAGGTGAGCGCTGGACCAAGTCCGAGTTCATGGCCTTCAGCAAGCCCTATTTCGACAAGGGCAATGCCTGGGATTTCAAGCCCAGCAATCGGCATTGGAATTTTGCGGCAGATGGTCAGGTCGCTTATTTTGACGAAGACCTACAAACTTGGATGGAAGGATGTCGCGGTAGCGGAATTTGCATCCTTGAAAATGGCCAATGGAAGATTGCATACTACAACCTGACGGTTTTAATCGAAAACGAAAAAATCAAGCCATTTATCAAATTGCGCCAAAAAAAGAGTTAAATGTTTGTTGCCGATAACCGCGTGCAAAGCGCTAAGTCTTATTTTTTTGAGAAACTTTCGGGTGCTTTTACGCCGAGTGAATGCAAATCGATGTGGACCACCATCCTAAATGACTTTTTTGGATGGTCGTCTAGTGAGATCTTACTCAATAATAACCAAAGGTTGTCAGAATCTGATTTATTACGCATTCGGGCTGTAGTCAAGCGCTTACAAGCCAACGAGCCCTTTCAGTATATTATGGGGACAGTCGATTTTGCCGATTTAAAACTAAAAATTGATCATAGGGCCCTTATTCCACGTCCGGAAACCGAAGAGCTAATCGAAAAAATAGCAGGTCTTGGTATTTCATTTCATACCATTCTCGATTTGTGTACGGGTTCAGGTTGCATCGCGTTGGCGCTTAAAAAGAAGTTCCCAAAAGCAGCGGTTTTAGGCCTTGACCTTTCCAAAGAAGCGCTTGTTCTGGCGGAAGAAAACGCCGAGCTAAATAACTTGCAAGTAGTTTTTGAGCAAGGAGATATTTTTAATTGGCAATCTCAAGAACAATTTGATTTAATCGTTTCAAATCCTCCTTATATACCTGAAAAAGAAGCCAATAGTATGAAGGCAAACGTGTTGGACTACGAACCACATATGGCTTTGTTTGTACCCGACCATAAGCCGCTGTTGTTTTATAAAAAAATTGTTTCTATTGCTTTGATCCATTTAAAATCGAATGGGTATCTAGCGTTAGAGGTACACGAGGATTTAGCTACACAAACGCGCGCGCTTTTGGAGGTCGGCGCATTTAAAAATCAGATTATTTGTAAAGATTTACAAGGGAAAGAGCGCATGATTTTAGCGCAAAAAGCTTAATTTTATCTAATGGAAAATTCTGCAATTGCAGCTCAAATTAAAGCTTTAAGAGAAGTTCTACACGCGCACAACCACGCGTATTATGTGCTCAATTCGCCGACCATCTCTGATTTTGAATTTGATACGCTGCTCAAGCAACTCGAAGGCCTCGAACAACAATATCCAACGTTTGCAGATCCAAATAGCCCAACCAAACGGGTAGGAGGTGACCTCACCAAAAAATTCCAGACCCATAAGCACCGTTTCCCGATGCTCTCGCTGTCTAACTCCTACTCAGAGCAAGACATTATTGATTGGGCTGAACGCTGTCAGAAAATACTCGGTGAGTCTTCAGAATTTGTTTGCGAACTCAAGTACGACGGCGTAGCTATCGGTATCCAATACCTAGACGGTAAGCTGCAGCAGGCCCTCACTAGAGGCGATGGCGAACAAGGCGAAGATGTCACAGCCAATGTGCGTACCATCCGAACGGTTCCAATTGTGCTCGATAAAAGCGTACCCGTAGACTTTGAGATTCGCGGAGAAATCTTTATGCCACAACAAAATTTTGAGGCACTCAACGCCCAGCGAGAGGCCCAAGGAGAAGTACTTTTTGCCAATCCCCGCAACACCGCGTCAGGCACGCTCAAGCTCTTAGATTCCAAAGAAGTGGCCAAGCGCGGTCTCGATTGTTATCTCTACGGCGTCTACGGTCTTAAATCCGAGGCGCTCGGCCATTACCAGGCCGTTATGTTGGCCAAAGAATGGGGTTTTAAGGTGCCAGACCCGTCCAAACGCATGATCGAAAAAACAAACAGCATTGCCGGCATCATGGATTTTATTCATTACTGGGATCAGCAGCGCAGCCAGCTTCCGTTTGACATCGATGGCGTCGTACTAAAGGTAAATTCTTATGAGCAGCAAGACCTGCTCGGACTCACCGCCAAATCGCCACGCTGGGCCATTGCCTATAAATACAAGACCCAACAAGTTGAAACACTTTTGGAGTCGGTTAGTTTTCAGGTTGGGCGCACCGGTGCCATTACACCAGTGGCTAATTTAAAACCTGTACAGTTGGGCGGTACAACCGTTAAACGCGCCTCTTTGCACAACGCCGATCAAATACAAAAACTCGATTTGTGTGAGCTTGACACCGTTCAGGTCGAAAAAGGCGGTGAAATCATTCCTAAAATTGTTGGTGTCAATTTAGCGCTGCGCCAGCGTCAGCAACGCATTGTATTTATTGAGCATTGCCCAGAATGCGATACACCCCTCGCTCGTCAAGAAGGCGAGGCTCAGCATTACTGCCCGAACGATACATCTTGTAAGCCACAAGTGACAGGCAAGATCATGCATTTTATCAGCAGAAAAGCACTGAATATCGATGGTTTAGGTGAAGAAACAGTTGAATTAATGTATTCTAGGAACCTAATTAAAAACCCATTAGATTTATATCAACTTACTTTTGATCAGTTGCTTACCTTAGACCGCATGGCCGAAAAATCAGCCAATAACCTCTTGCAATCTATTGCAGCATCTAAAGAAGTTCCCTTCGAGCGCGTGCTTTTTGGTTTAGGGATCCGCTTTGTCGGAGAAACCGTGGCCAAAAAATTGGTACAAGCTTTCGGAACAATTACGCGCTTAGCCGAGGCCAGTCTGGAAGAATTACTTACTGTTGAAGAAATCGGCGAAAAAATAGCGCAGTCCATTTTAGTTTATTTTTCCCAAGAAGCTAACTTAGATTTACTAAGAGGTCTGCAGCAATTAGGCCTACAATTCGAATGCGCTCAAAAAACACTCGATTCTACCATCTTAGCTGGTAAAACTTGCGTGATTTCAGGTACCTTTGAGACCTTCAGCCGTGACGAACTCAAAGAACTCATTGAGCGAAATGGCGGTAAATTAGGCTCATCTGTATCGGCTAAAACACATTTTTTAATTGCCGGCGCTAATATGGGGCCCTCCAAATTGCAAAAAGCTACAGACTTAGGTGTAACTTTGTTAACAGAAAATGAATTCATCCAATTGATATCACAGTGAGTACAAAAAGTATTTGGAAACAAACCAACCGCATCGTTCTCTTTTGGGACTACCAAGACCACGCCCAAATGCGTGCGTTTGTCAAGGCCGTTGATCATTTTTTAGCGCTCAAAAAATTCAGTCATGCCCTTGTGGTGGTATCGGTACCTAAAGAACTCGATAAAAAGAACTTGCCACCGCATTTTTTAATTTACTACAACTCGCCTGCAGATTACTCCATGTTTGGTAAACTCAAAGATGTACAACTAGAAGCTGAGCTTCACAAAAACTATGATTTATTGATCTGGAACGGTAGTCTTCAGACCAAATTTTTTCCTTTGCTTCAACAAACAAAAATCCGTCGGCGCCTGCTCCTCAATGCCGAACACCCACATTTTGATCTCCAAATTGCAAGTGCCCAAACAGAGGCAGCTGCCCAACTTCAATACATCCATCTAACTCTAGAAAAAATAGCCCAATGAACATTTTTAAAGGCTCAGGTGTCGCTTTGGTGACGCCATTTCAGCAAGATAACAACATTGATTTTCCAGCGCTCAAGCGCCTGGTACAGCTACAGCTTGACGGCGGCACCGATTTTTTAGTGGTTCAAGGAACAACCGGAGAATCCCCAACGCTATCAGCCGATGAAAAAAGACAAGTTCTGGATACAGTATTGGAAGTTAACAACGGTAAACTTCCTGTGGTCTTCGGAGTGGGTGGTAACAACACGGCTGGTTTGGAAGTCAATTTCAAACACTTGCCTAAAGGCGTTGATGGCATTTTATCTGTTTCTCCATACTATAACAAACCCATTCAAAACGGAATTGTCGCCCATTTCAAGGCGGTGGCTTCTTATACCGATTTACCTATTATACTTTACAATGTGCCCGGTAGAACGGGCTCTAATATGAGTGTGGAAACAACTTTAGCGTTGGCTGAAATCTCTAATGTAGTTGCCGTCAAAGAAGCTTCTGGCAACATGGAGCAAATTATGGATATCATACGCCAGCGCAAACCTGATTTTGGCGTCCTTTCAGGCGACGACAACCTCACTATGCCACTCATTGCTGTGGGTGCCGATGGCGTTATTTCTGTGGTAGCCAATGCTTTCCCTGAAAGATTTTCTCAAATGGTTCATGCCGCAATGGCTGGAGATTTGAGTTTGGCAAAAGCCGCTCACTATGACCTCTTTGCGGTAACCAAAATGTTTTTTGAAGAAGGAAACCCTGGCGGCGTGAAAGTAGCTTTGGCACAGCGTGGCCTAATGCAAGAAACCATGCGTCTGCCGCTTTTTCAAGTTTCTGATAACCTGCGCTCCCGCATTCAAGCCGAAACCAAAAGAATTCTTGCAGCTCATTAAGCCATGCGGTTTTTTGGTTTCATCGTCATTACTTGCCATTTCTTGTGTGCTTGTTCTTTGAATACGCCTCAAAGAAGAGATGTTATAAAATACAAAAACAAGTCAATATCAACCGAAGCCAATAAAACATCGCCACTTGCTGCTTACACCGATGTTCAGTACTTGGCCCCAGACATTCAAGTTGAACTCAAATACGCTTCTGCCGATAACTTTTTAAACCAACGGCTCTATTTTAGCCTAGATCGGGCTTATCTGCAGAAAGATGTTGCTGAACGCTTGGCCAAAGTTCAAAAAGCGCTTTCTCAGACGCACCCGGGTTATCACTTGCTTATTTACGACGCACTTAGGCCTGTGTCCGTGCAACAAAAAATGTGGGAGGCCCTCGATTCTTTGCCACCGGTGGAACGCGCCAAATTTGTATCGAATCCAAAAAACCTGAGTTTGCACAACATGGGCGCCGCCGTAGACCTCACGCTTACCGATTCCAAAGGCAACCCCCTAGACATGGGTGCTGGTTTTGACGATATCCGAAAAATAGCATACCCTTGCCTCGAAGACTCTTTTTTAAGAACCGGTGAGCTCTCTACTGCTCAAATCCAAAACCGCTTGTTATTGCGAAACGCTATGCGCGCACAAGGTTTTAGACAGCTCCCTACCGAATGGTGGCATTTTAATGCCTGCAGTAGATCAGAAGCGAAGCTGAAATACAAAGTACTCTACAAAGAACCCTAAATCACCCATCCAAATACAATTTTTAGCATATGAAATCTATTTTATTGTCTGTTCTCGGCTTATTCATCGGCGCTTTAACCAATGGCTTATCTTGGATACAAACTCGGTAACCGTGGATTTATTCAATCGGGCCCTGCTGAAAAATAAGCCGTCCTGGTCTGGTATACGGAATAAAGTACTTGAAATCAAGGCCGAATCCGGAGGCATTGACGTCACCGAAAGCAGCTTGCTTGAAATTTTCAAATTGATACTTTGACAAAAAGATAAAAGCAGGTTGCAACTGCACAAACGCGGTGCCACCTAAATAAAAGACACCTGCTTTTTTGTTTCGATACTCAAAACCGATACTCGTACGGATATCAAAACCCACTTTTTTATTGATATCGACCAGACCAACTTGTCTGAATTCATGTTTATCGTAAGGGTTGATATACGTAGCTACACTCGAGGGTTTATATAAAACCGCAGCGCCAAGTGCCGCATTGGCATAAAAAGAACGACTCAGTTGGATACCGATATTGCCCTGAATGGGTATTTCAAATTGAACAAAGCGCAGGCGTTGGTCTACCGTAAGGGCGCTGTCGGTACGCGTGCTTTGGATCTGAAAATTGCGCTGAGTATAGTACAAACCTGTTTCTATGGAAATGAGGTCGGTAATGCCGTAACGGAGCATGCCGCCATAAGTATAGCCATCGTTTGGGGTAATGCTGGTCTGCAAGACGCTGTCACTAAATTTTTGGGTCCCCGATTGCATTTGTTGCATTGGGAGGATCTGCCGGTAATGTAGGCCAAAAAAATTGGGTTTGCCAAGCTGGTTATACGCTTGAGTGAAGGCTAAAAATGGAAAAAGAAGTACAAATACAAGTAGAATGCGCATACACAAAGTAACGAAAATTCGAACGAAATAGGGAGTTATTGCGTCAGCCAGGTGCAGTTGTATTCGAGTGGTTTGCGGTGTTGGTTTTCAGGCCAATCGATTGCGGGGTAACCAATATAAAACAAACCAAGGCATTTGTCTTTTTGCTTTAAGCCAAGAAAGTCATTCATTTCACTACTGTAAATCAGTTTCGGAGTAGACCAAAAACCACCCAAACCATAGGCAGTACAGCTCAGGTGTAAATTTTGAATGGCACAAGCCACCGCTTCAATTTCTTCGATTTCTGGAATTTTCTCGCTTTCTTGGCGCTCCATACTCACTGCAATGACCACTGAAGCAAGTAAAGGGCGGCGTAGCATTTTGGCCAGTTTGGCATCGTTTTGTTGGTCTGGAGGCGTTAACTTGAGGTAAGTTTCGCCTAGAAAAGAACTAAGGCGTTGGCGTGCATCGTCCATAAAAACATGAAAACGCCATGGTTGGGTGTTGCCATGCGTAGGCGCCCATTGCGCGTTATTGAGCAAGAGTTCAACTTGTTCTTTGTGTACCTTTCTGTCCGAAAATTGTTCGGGGTAAATGGTGCGTCTGGACCGTATAAGTTCGTTGATTTCAGAAAGATTGAAGCGCATAAACAGAATTTAGTTGCAAAATTAGAATTTAGTATCTTAGGTGTGTATTTTAACACTAATTTCTTTTTCTTGTTTCGATTTTATTCTCTTTTGCTTTTTTTCGGTTTAACGGGCCAATTTTTAGCTCAATTCTCACCTTCTGGTTTTCAAGCCAAAATAAGCGGTGAAGACATTACTTATTTTTCGCCATTCAGAGCCTTTGCCAACCAAGCTTTACTAACGCGTTGCAATGGGGTGTCTGCAATTGAGTGGGAGGCAGGCGTGCCTGTGGTGCACGATGGCATTAAATCTTACCGGTTTTTGATTGGTTTCTCGAATGGCACCAGCGGTGGCGACCGTCTTTTTGATGTTTATTTAAACGATAGCCTGTTGTTTACCTTCGAGACCAAGAAAAGTTGGGTTCAACAAGCGCTCACACAACATGCCTGTAATTTTGCACCCTCAGCGCATTACCGCTTTACCTTACTTGAAAAGGACATCAATCAAGATATGTTTGGTTACCTCGAACTTGATTTGCCCAATGTGGGAACGCAAAAAAATCGTTTTAAAATAGTTGGTCGGGACGTGCAAAGCCGTGATTGGCTGATGGTTTTCAACTACCAAGAGAAATTCGACTTCGCTGCCACAGCAAGTAATTTGGTGCTGCGCGCTAGCCAAATGAGGCCACTTAATTTGGAGTGCGTCATCCCGGCAGTAATAGATAGCCTGGTGCTTGAATCGTCCTTCTTGAAATACGGAACACATGTCGGTTCAGGCTATCGTACGTTTTCGATTGCCACCTATCCAAAGGCTTTCTTTGGTCAGGATACACTGCGCCTTGACTTATTTAAAAATGGCAAAATAGCTGAAACAAAATTTGCTGTCATTGAGGTTCACCCCACTAAAAACTTGGAATTCCATATTATTCACCACTCACACAACGACATCGGTTACTCGCATTTACAAACAGAGGTAGCCAAAATTCAGACAGAAAATATACGCTCGGCACTGCGCTGGATAGAAAAGGGCAAGGCTGGCGCGCAAAAGCCCATTTGGCATATCGAGTCTCTGTGGGCAGTGGAAAATTTTTTAAAAGTGGCCAGCGCTGCAGAAGAAGCCGCTTTTGTAAACGCCGTAAAAAATGGGCAACTAGTGCTATCGGCCAACTATGCCAATTGCCTCACGGGCCTGATGCGCCCCGAAGAGTTCAGTTGGCTTACGGCTTACGCCCGAGAACTAGAAGCTAAATATGGTTTCAAGATTTCCAATGCTATGGTCACCGATATTCCGGGGCAAACTTATGCGGCTTTTAAAGCTTATACCCAACAACAGATCCCGTATTTGTCTTTAGGGCCCAATTATATTCAGAACCTGCCTGACCACGGCGATCGGGTAGGAGGTGTGATCAATGAAACCGGCGACAAACCGTTTTTGTGGCACCCAAAAGCAGACACGAGTCAAAAATTATTGGTTTGGACGGCAGGTAAAGGGTACTCTTATTTTCATAATGTTGCGGCAGGGAAACAATTTTTTGAATGGGAAAAGCGTCTTTCTGCCTACACACACGAGTTAGCAAACTATCCATATGAAATGGTGCAACTACGCTACACCAAAAATGCAGACAACGGCCCGGTAGACACCCTGCTGTGTCAGTTTGTCAATGACTGGAACCACAAATACAGTTCGCCACAATTGCAAATTTCCAATTTAGATACCCTTTTCAAAGATTTCTTAATTTCTTATCAAAAGACTTTACCTCTCGTGAACGGCGAAATAAGTCCTTATTGGGAAGACGGTGCTTATTCTACTGCAGCCGAAGAAATTCAAGCACGCCGTTTGGTTAAGGAACTAATTGATTGTGAACAAAAATTAAATGCAGATCAAAAAGTACAATTCCAAGCCCAACTGCGCGAAATTCACCGCAACCTGATTTTATTTCACGAGCACACCTGGGGGGCTTGGTGCAGTATCTCTGCGCCAGACACCTATTTCACCACCGAGCAATGGCGCATCAAAAAAGCTTTTCTAGACTCGGCCCAAGCGCAGTATACTCGGTTTGATCAACAATATGGAAAGCCTTTGAGATGCAATAAATTGGTACCTAATCATTTCTCCTTTACATGGGATTCAACGTATTCAGGCATACGCTCATTGCGCTTTAAAAATAGCGAATTACTTAAGCAAGACACTCCCGGCATAGGCGCATGCATTTACAGTCAGGGTATTTCTCCGCAGGTCAACGAAGTTTTAACTGTCGTGCAAAACGATTTAAATAAGGGCGAACAATACATTGGTCATTCCAATTTAAACATCACGCTGGCGTATTTTCATACTGCCAACCCGAATGAATTTCGTCTGCGGTTCACCATCGATAAAAAAGCAATTAGAGACAAAGAAGCACTACATATTTGCTTGCCTTTTGACTTAAGCAATCCAACATTGACATATGGCGACCAATCTTTTGTTGCGTATGCTCAAGATCAACTACCGGGCTCCAATAAAGAGTTTATTTGTGTTCCCGATCATTTGGTTTTAGAAGATGAAAGGTGGCGCATTAGCATCTTCACACCAGATTGCAACCTCATAGAGCTTGGTGCTCCGATTGATGAAACCCAAACAGCGGGCGCCAAAGTATGGAAAGGCAACCAACAAAATATTTCACCACTTTATCTCTATGTTTTTAACAACTATTGGCATACCAATTTCAAAGTAGACCAGAGCGGAGTGTTTGAGGTAAATGTATTGGTACGGGTGGAGGAGAAGTAGGGATATTTTGAATTGGTTCGTTTTTGGTGTATTTTTACACCAATAAACTTTATATTATGAAAAGACAAAGTATTTCTTTTACGGAGCCTAATGATGAATGGCTTAAAAGTCAAATTGACAATAAAGAATATTCAAGTAAAAGTGAACTGGTAAATGATCTTATTCGTCAGGCTAGAAATCAGCAACAGCAAATTGACCTCATTCGAATGAAGTTAGACCGTGCTGAAAAATCAGGCTTTACGTCAGATTCACAATCACAAATTTTGAAGCAAGCCAAAAGTTTGCTCAATGGGTAATTACAAATTAAGTAATGTTGCCAAAGACGATTTGATCCGAATTCATCATTATGGCGTGCATCAATTTGGAATGAAACAAGCTGATGAATATTTTGCCTCCTTCTTTAAGCACTTTGAATTGATTGCCAAAAATCCATATTCATTCGAGTCTGTTGATTTTATAAAGCCCGGATATCGCCGCTGTATTTGCGGTGTTGATAGTATATTCTTCAAAATAAATAAAGATGAAGTGGAAATAATGACGATCATTGGCAGACAAGATTTTAGGCAATTGTTATAAAATATGGAGCAATTAATTCGGGATTAATTATTGAGTAGGATTACGCTGCGCGTGTTCCCAAGGATTTGGAGGGGGTGGGGGATATCATGACATTTGGATTTACTAATCTGAATTATTAATTTAATAGAAATAAAAAAGTCATGGCTAAAGTCGATGTAATTAGAAATGGAATTATTGACAGACTGCTTGCCATATCAGAAAAAGATTATCTAATGGCTCTGCTTAGTTTGGTAGATAATAGTACAGTTGAAAATAAAAAAAAATGATCAACCAAAATGAAATTATACTTTGCTAGGTAATTGTATTACAGAAAAATACTGAGTGGATGCATAAATTCGTTAATATTGCCACCATGCCCAAATCCATTCCCTCTAGCTATGACCGCACTAGCATCTGGATTATTCAGGTATTTGGTGCTACACTTGTTTTGATTGCCTTACTGGTTCAAGCCAACTACGCCTTCATCATTAGCATTGGTTTGATTTTTTTACTCGCTATTACGGCTTCGCTTGCATTAGTACCATATCAAATTCAAAAAGATGAAACTCGATTGATTTTAAAAAGAATAGCTGGTCAAATTGAAATAAAACTTCAAGACATTGAAAAAAATAGAAATTATTGACTACGCAGATCTTCGCCGTAAAATTTGGTATCGATGGTCTTTTGGGCTATTATGGCAATTACGAGCTTGCGGGTTTTGGCAAAGTCAAATTAATGGCAAAAAGTAAAGAACAACTTGTTTTGATTCTAAGTGGCGTTCACGAGCCTCTTGTTATTTCGGTTGATGAAGTGGGGGAGTTGCCGTTAATTAATTGGTGACACAATTCAAAACAAAAAACCCGGCACTTTCGTGCTGGGTTTTTCGCTTGTGACCTCGTCAGGATTTTAGATCCTTCCTCTGTACGTGCAGTGGACAAAACGCCTTATTCGCTGCGCTCAAATGGACATTTTTCATTTTTATCACTTTTGCGAATGAATTCGCAACGGCTTTAAATGAAAAATGCCCTCCGCATAGCGGAAGGCATTTTGTCAGAGTGACCTCGTCAGGATTCAAACCTGAAACCTTCAGAGCCGTAATCTGATGCTCTATTCAGTTGAGCTACGAGGCCGATTTCGACTGCAAAGATATGAACTTTTTTAGAATTGCAATGTTTAAATGAT
>Ga0194117_10001295_pt1 | contig 29545 bp, 17 predicted proteins | sample TA2MahsurfametaG_FD_160579 | JGI IMG/M metagenome (GOLD analysis project Ga0194117, IMG submission 160579) | Freshwater microbial communities from Lake Tanganyika, Tanzania - TA2015009 Mahale N1 surface | ecosystem: Environmental > Aquatic > Freshwater > Lake | place: Tanzania: Lake Tanganyika... | reverse complement strand
TTCTTTTTACAGGTTTTTCTGATTTCATTTGATGTTACTTAAATACTTTCGCATAGTTTTCAACTATAAAATTTTCAAAATTTATTTTGACTTTTTTACTTTCTTCAGAGAAAAGATAGGTGTTGTATTCAATTGTAAATGCTGATTACAAATAGTCAAAGATGTAGCTTTACAAAAAAGCATTTTTACTTGAACGTGATAGCATTTTCACCATAGCTACCATTACTAATCCATCTTTGAAAATCTATCTACCTAAGTCATCAATTGGTTCAGGCGAAAATCGGATCAATACATGTGTTTTGAGAGCTTCTTCAAATTGTTTGTGCACTTATTACTTAATGGAACCTGAAACCATATAATAGTCAGCTATTTTCCTTATTTTATCCAGCTTTTAACTGATACTTTCTCCCTGACTTTGATTAAGTTCATCTTAGATCTGCCTGGTTTCTTTTTATAAGTGTAAATTTTAGTTACGATTGGATACATTATCTTTATTTTGATGTTGAGAGGTCTAGGTTCTTACTGGATACATATATTCATCTATACTTTCATTTGTGGCTTGAACACTTATATCTTAAAACTTTTTTTCTTAGGTTTCTAAACTTTTTATACCTGCTTGTATCTCGGAAGAAACATTCCTGGAAATAGGGTTAAAATTTTGGGCTATATTCATAGGAATTGTACTTTGCCAACTTTTTTCATGATTTCTATTATCGAAATTACTTTGATTATTATAGTTTCGGAATAAATTAAGAGAAATTTAGTTATCGCGATTGATATTAATACTGATACATGGATGTAGGTTACTGTAGTTATTGAAAGTGTTGGGGATTACTTGAAAATGCTCCGTTTTTATCATTTATTGTCCTTATTGGTAATTAAAGTTCACAATTCTAAACAGAGGCACTTGTTATTTTTATTAATTTTCATTCATCTTTCTTTGATTGCTTTCCTTTATTTTGCTTATTGAAGACTTTGGGTTTGATACTTTTATAGATTTAGGGAGAAGCTCACTCTAACTTTTGGCTTCGTCTGTATCTTAGTTCCTTTCTGACATCCTCTACGAATTATGATTGAATAATATCGTTTTTTATTAAAATCGGTATTCAGGTTTCATGTTTTGTTAGCTATTGATCGTAGTTGTTGGTGGAGCTTCTAAAACAGTATTTCCAATCAATCCATCTGCTTGATTTTAAATATTCGAAGAAAGTATTTAAGCTTACACTTACCACAGTCCATCTTGACTTTTAAGCTCAATTACAGCTACATCCTGCTAGTATAAAGTTCGAGATTAAACATTATTTTCATTAGGAATCTCAGAAAAATGTTGTATCTTTTAATTATTTTGTTCTCCTTTTGAAGATACCATTCTGTTTAAAACCTCTGATTCCATATTTTGATCACAATAAAAAAGATGAGGCTCTAAAGGTAGAGCAATTTGGCACTATTATTATTAGAGGTTATATTGTTCTTATACAGGTGAAACAATTTGTTCTAAAGGATCACACATAAAAAGATTATTTTCAGTAGGAAAAGAGTCTAATATTTTCTATTATATTTGATTTTGAAATTATTTCTTGGCTTTAAATGAGAACTAACTCTTATGCTACTATTTAAGATTTTGTAGTTTCTTTTCACCTTAAAACTGACAAACTGAAGTTTCAAAAATTCTGTATTCTTCAACAGTCAAATCCACCTATTAATGTTGAGCTGGACAAATGTTCGATTTGACAATATTTTCGTCTGATTCGTAATATTTTTAGTTGACTACAGTTTAATAAACATTATCTTCTTACTGTAAATAGTTTTATTTTTGCATGTCTTCATTGACATCTAAAGCTGTAGCTTAAAAAGTAGTAAATTCTTTCCTTTCATAGTATATATTATTCTTAGACTCAGAATTAATATTTACTTCCAGACTAAAGTTGTTATTGTTTTCTTCAAATGATTTCTGGGCTAGATTTTACATTTTTCCATATTAATGATCAACAAACTATTCATTTTAACCTTGAGCTTCTTCAACTCTGTTTTCAGGTTGTTCTGAAAAATCAAACTTGAATTCCATCTGGTTTTCCAAGATAGCTTCGGTTCGGACCTAAGTGTTTGTCATGTTATCTTGTATCATACCTAACAGATTATCTGAATTGAGCGAATATTAAGTTGGTTCAGCAATATCAACCACATGCAATTAATGTTATTGAGGCTGCTTTTCTGTGACATTTTCAACTAGCTTGTATTACATTCTAGCTTCCTCATTTGATAATAAGTCAGTTGTATTATTTTACATGGACATTTCCACAATCACATGAGATGTAAAAGAAGCCCGATCAAATTCTTTTACTCCATTTTTTGCAGGAGAATGCAGACCTTCACAAAGTTATAGTTTTTGATATATTTAATTTTCTTTTGATCTCTAAATTTGTAAGTCGATTGTATATTTTGCTAAGTTTGACTAAATTTTTGTTATAAATTGACCCTAGCAAACTTACATTTACATATGAAAATCTTATTAAAAAGGAGGATTCCAATTGTTTAGAAGATTAGATTCATCGTGTTGAGAGTCGAAAGAACCAATTAAAACTGGTTTTTAATTATTGATAAGTTAATGCCCATTTACATTCTAAGGAGGAATGTTTGAGGTAGCATTGATTATCTTATTCTCAATCATTTATTGATAGTTGCCAAAGTTAGATAACAAAATGCTGTCTAATTCAGGCTACACTAACTAAATACCCGCATCTTAAAATTGAGGAGGGTACGAAGTCTAGAGTTCATTAGTTGTTTTTTGTACAATTTAAGTAAGTAAAGTCGGTTCGTTGGAGAGTACAGTTTAAATGTTGGTTAATAAGTTCTTATCTGGCGAGGCACTAGTAGCTAGGCCACAAGCAATAGTTCTGTCTAGCATAAATATTATAAAGTCAATATAAAGATGATATACTAATATTGGATTCTATTGTTAATATTTAGAAGCTCTTCGATATTCTTATAAATAATTAAAATAATCAAAAATACTCCCATCCTCCCAGTTCAAAATCTTATTCTGCCTTGTATCTACTCTTTTAGACACTCTTTTATTTCTTTTTAAAATTCTGCCTTGCTAAACTGGCACTTCTCTCTGAATTTTTATCTAAAAAGTTATACTATTTCCTCTATTTTTACTGTAAATTAACTCTTTGTGTTTCCACACACATTGGACCTTGATATAAATGTTTGTCTCTTTTTACTTTAAATCGCTAACCTGAATAGTTTCTATTTATCTTTGAAAACGCCATCAGTGCTCTACTTGTCGACATTCTTTAAGGGCCTTGAACCTGTTAGCTTTAATCTTTTTTATCAACTTTTAGTATAATATGTCCTTGAAAAAAACTTTAGGAGTCCGAGTATTTTCTGTTTCTTTGGCTAAAAGAACTGTAGGATCTCCTTTTAACCATTAGGAAGGACTTGGTTCTACTAATGTGAGAAGCTGGTATTTTTATATCTTAAGTTTTGATAAATTTAGCTATTTTTCCAAACAAATCATCTTCATTCCTATGCTTGCTTGTTGGGAGGTTTTTAGTTTCACTCAACATTTAACTCTTATTTTCAGAAACACCTATATTCTGATTTGTTGATATTTATCTCAATCCTGTCGTATTTCTTAAACTCAAGCATGCTTATGACTGAGGTATGTTTGTAACGGTGCAGACAAAGTCTTTGGGCATGATTTTTTATAAATTTTGATTACTGTAAAGATTAAGTTTTTTATTCATAGATTGTTTAGTTTCTGCCATCTTTTTTTGTCTTAGCATCTTCTGTTAGTTAGTAATATAGTCGATAAAAATTATTTATCGATAAATTACTAGAAAGGAGTAATCATGAACATCAAAAGTAACAATAAAATACAAAAAATTGTCACATCTTCTAGAGTTGGAATAAATATGTCTTATGAACTCATCATTTCAAATTCATATTCATTGTCATCTCTTGAGCCATTCTCACCTTACCTTTTTCTTGGTATTCTTTTTTCAATTTCCATCCTTAGTCGTAGTGGTTTATTTGGCTTGCTACAATTGAAGCTCCGATAAATACATTATACTTTCTACTCGGTGGGTCAATAACTCTCACCTTGATTGAACTAGTGGAACCTCCCTTTAGAATTCTTTCCTTAAAACGAGAACCTACTTCTTTCAGCAATCTAGTAGGAAAACCAGGCAACATAGATGTACCTCCCGAAATGAGGATGTTTTAATAGAAATATTTCCTCAAGTTCATCTCAGAATTCTACATTTTATATTATGTACCAAAATACTTTTAAAGATCATCTCACCACAACCGTCGAACTCATGCCCATCAATAGATGGATTCATTAAAATTTATGCTGCCATAAATCTCTCAGGACCGATTTTTATTTTTTAGCCATCGGGAAGCACATACTACCTATATTTAGTATTAAAAGTACTTTTCATGTATGCAAGTTTATAGAGCCATCTTTTTGTCTACATTGATATCTCCAGAAACAAAACAAAACTTCTACTTGAGCTCTCGAACGATTTAGAAATCTGATGTGCTATTAAAAGCATATCCTCTACGAGTTAACAGTTTTAATAAATGGCTAGTGACGTGCCTACCTGCGATTTCAAGTCTTTCAAAACTAGAAGTGATTACATTTCCATCAAAAACAGGTATACAATGTGTTACACCATCACCACTATCCAAAAGCATTGCAGTCATCAATCCTTCAGCAAAGAGTGGCATCAAAGCCTGCATTCCATACTGTAATCTATTAATACCAAATTTTTCAAACATAAGTTCAAGCATTCCAATTTTATTATCTGTAGGGTTCATAATAGCTTCAGTTATAAACACAGACTAACCCACAGAATTGTTGACTCCGATTTGCTAGAAAGAATACTTCATCAATATCTCCATATCTTCCCAACTTTTGACTTTGCCCTACGAGGTAGGATGGCTCAACTCTAATAAAGAACGATATTTAGATGCTTCGTTGCCCACCATTACCTCCTAAAATAGTGGATTTGATTACTTTTAATTGCACCTACTCTCCCAAACATTCCTCGAAACGTAGCATAGGCCTTCCGACCAAACTGGCAAACGTGGCTTTAGGGAAATTATCCCCTGCGAAACCCATTTTCATGTATCCTGTTCCGGGATCACAGATAATTGGATTGTTTTGCATATCACAAATTAATATTTTATAAGTTGGATATCTTACTCTCACTCTAAACCTCTACTTATTTAATTTAATCCAATCCATGACAAATAGACCATAGATAAATGTGATATCATTTTTTTTTTAACTGCCTCCAGTACTCATCATCCTATCTTGGTTTAAGGCCTGTTAATTTTTAAATAAACACCTACATTCTTTTCCAAAAATGAATTCTGTCGAGTAAAGGATTCATCCATCCATTGATAATGCAATAGCTCGTGTCGAATTCACCTTGATGATGGTCATGATGTTTTTAATGACTTATTATTAATCCTGATTTTTGGAAGAATCGGATTATTGGATGAGGTTTTTCATGCTCCATATGCGCCCATTTGTGGAATTGATTTGTCAATATGCCCAAAATGATAGAGAATATTACAGTCCAATTATAAGTTTGAGAAATAAAACTGCCATTAGTACTCCACAAAGCAAAGACAATCACAAAAGGCATAGGATATGCTGAAGCAGCATTCGTCTACAAAAATCCGTGAGTCACTATATCATGAGGATCAACATGGTGCTTTCTGAAAGAGTAGATAATGGTTGGACCGAAGATAGGAGTTTCGTATTTCCCCCAAGTATCAGCAGCCCAATGTACTAGTCCTGATACAAAATCAACAAAGAGTTGAGCTACTACAAAACCAATGAGGGTAGGAAGAGGTCCCATATGATCTTTGACAGTTTACTTGATGAGTAAATACCAGAGATAGAGACTGAAGCAAAGATATATTGTTTCCCATAGGCACAGATACCAAGGGTAATTATTGTTCCACAAATCTTGTTGGGTGCGGGTGGTTACAGTTTTACTGTTTTATGTTTTCGCTTAAGCAGTCATTAATGTAAATACAATAAATCAGTTTCAACTCTTGGATTTAAACAGAAAAAATAACATATCAAATATTTCATATATTTATATCGATTCACATCAATCATATCTACTTTGGATTATCAAAAGACATCTAATTTGTTTGGAGCGAAAGAAAATATTACTGCCTTTGATAAAAAAGTATTTGAGAAGCATATTAACAAAGTTAGCATGAATTTTATTGAGTTTATAATATCATTAATAAATCTCTAAGGATCGTTACTTTGTAAACACGACGAACAAACATAAAATAATAAAGTAAGCATATGTAACTTTCATAACACACATTTCCCAGCAATCTAGAACCTTAGATGTTCGAAAATCGACACTTGGTTTTTCATCAATTTATGTAAAAATAAGGTTACTCAACACCCACTACTCAGCCATTAAAAGAAGCCACATAAGAAAGTAATATCAAAAAAAGTAAGAAATACCTTTTAAGTAAACTGTAACGATCCAAATCAGCATCTTTCCTTGTGATTTAGTTGAACATTTAAAATACCTCAAACATAAAAACTCGAATTAAAATATTGACTCAAACAAACCTTTAAAAGGATAAGGTTATTAGATCATTCTATAGATCGGATCATCGCATAAAACAAGAATCTTGTAATGAGAGTAAGAGTCTTAAATCAAGCTAAAAAGAAACCTATTGTTTTCTTTGGATTATTTTTGTGAGTGAAACTAAAGCAGCTAGAATCAAAGGAAGGAGGAAGAGTTCAAGTGTAATTTTTCTACTAGAGATAGGGTGCGGAGTGATTGAGGATTGGATCGATAAATTGATGCTCTATATATTTAAATGATTAATAATTAATTACTTTTAAGTTAAAATGAAAAAGGAGGAAAAATCAACTCCAACTTCAAGTAAACATCGCTCAGTTTACAAATATGAGCTCAAAGCCACAAACTAAATACTCAAAGACACTTTAGACCTGTGTAAGTCCTCTCTCCATCACACAGCCCATACGAATAGGCATAAATAAAATCCTTTTTAAGACCTAGACGTTTATCTTTTTGATTAATCTTACATTGATAAGTTTATGTACAACCAGCCCAAAATAAACATGAATGATCAGCTCAAAAAGTATCATTGTTCCTTTGATATTTTTGGTGCAAATTTTACCAAAAAAAGTTTCTAAGAATTATAGCCTTCAAAAAAATCTTTACAAAAATAGTTCCATTAGAAATTTAGCCATTAGAAATCAAGGAAAGAAGATTTTTTTGAAAGATAGCAAATGAACAACTCTCAGATTTGTTCCTTTTCCTCATAAAACTCTAACTTCCCTCCAAAAACTTAAAAAAACTCCTTCGTTTTAGGTCCAGAAAATTACTCAAAAAAAGATAATCTCAATCAAAATAAGAAAGAAGCTAAGAGATAAAGACGTGGACTGGCTAACATCAGCCTAAAAGTCAAGAACATTGTTGCTAAATTAGGAAAAATGACATTTAAAGAAGTTTCTGATTAAGTTTTGAAGTAATCTGAAGTATAATTACCTGAAGAAACTGTGTAACTCTTTTATTAAATAGAGCACGAGAAAAATAAATAAGAAACATAAGAAGAAGAGTATATGATGCTTTAAACGTCTTGGTATCCGTGGGCATATTAGGAAAGTCTGATCGATGTGTGACACATACATCTATTACTACTGTTCCGGGCAAGAAGCTTTCAGAGCACTGGTAAGTTTTGACATAGAAAAACAAAATTATTTAAGAAATGCAGTCTTCCTATACTAACAAATTGATAGATTTAAAAAAGTTAAAGATAAGTTATTAAAAGATGTTGCTTTTTCATGAAAGAAACAGGCAAATCAATGAGTTATCTGAAAAGAAAGAAGAAAGTACAAGACTGCATTAGAGAGAACACTTTAGCATAAATGCCTAGCAGATACGCTTTTACTTTCCTATAATTATAGTTTTCCCCCCTAAAAATGGACCTTTGAATGTATGTTAATTATTATATAGATGAAAGTCTAAATATAACAAGAGTAGAAACCATCATAAAAAATAAAGAAATTTATTATCGAAGGCAGTGACGAAATCCAAACAGAACTTGCACTTTTGAATTATCTTAATTTAAAGATACAACCCAATAAAGAAAACACATTAATTTAGAAGAAATAATTCAAAATTGAGAATGTTAAGAAAGGACATTTATAGAAAAAACCAAATTTGAAGAGAGAAGCATCTAACCTAAAACTTTAAGAAGATATTTATCTCTCTGACTGATTTATGAGTGCTAAATTTTGTACTATTTTCCTTTTACTCCAATCAAATATTAAATATTGAGAGAAGAAACTTATTATACTATGAAAAGAAATCTATCACATAAAAGGTTACACCTCTCATTATATAATTTGACATCTTACGGCCCTCCACCACTGCCTTAGCCTCATATTAATTCTTCCATTGGCTATATCTATAAAAAACAATCTTTGAGTCTCAGAAAACTGGAGCGAGATGAAAATTATTATCGAATGGTCAGAGGTGAAACCTAAACAGAACTTGCGATAAGAGTTGGATAAAGAAATTTGTTGAGTCGATTTGCGAAGCTAAAATATTTTTAGACTTGGAAATCAAAGAAAAAGATGTACAATCTGTGCGAATAAACCCTTATATCTAAGCTACAGTAATGCTTGCAAAAGGTGAAACCCATACACAACAATTTCAACTATCGAAATTCAAGTTGAATGCTAAAATACTACCAATATATAATCTATTTTTGCCATATATTATAAACTGAAATCAGTAATTATTTAAGATAATAAAGTATTTAGTCGATGCGAATTCAAGTCTAAAAATTATAATAAAATGAAGCTGCTTTAATTTTCTATATGATAACACTGAGTAATCATCTAAAAAGTTTTGTAATATTAAAGGAGTGCTATTTAGATTTAAAAGATAGAAAACCTTTAAATCTATTGATATAATAAAGGTTAGCTTGCTGTGCTTGGTAGATAAAAATAGTATCTTTCAAACTTTGAAGCCTTAATAGTTAGGAGTAACTTCTAAAATCAATAATCTTTATATCCATTTAAATAACACTAAATCAATGAGCCTTTTCTGGATTTTAATCCACCCATTTTATTCTCTTACCTTCTACCCATTCCCCTATTTTTTTCTACCCAGAGCTCAAGTAATACTCTCCTCGCCCATGCTGCTTACCATCTTTCCAAGATCCATGATATTTACGTCCATCGGCCCAATAGAATGTTCCAACTCCATGTTTTTTGTCATTAACATACTGACCTTCATATTTTCTACCATCAGTCCACTCAGTGACACCAGTTCCATGCATCTTATTATTCTGCCACTCTCCCTCATATCTTCTATTTTTACACCAGACGTAGACACCTTAATAAAAGAAAAAGTACCTTTCCCATGGATCTAGTTATTGAGGAATTCACCTTCATAATAACTACCGTCAAGAAATTTAAGCACACCTTTGCCTGTCTTTGTACCATTTTTGTACTATCCTTCATATTTTTATCCATCAAGCCACTCCTATACACCAAATCCATTTTGTTTGTCATCTTTCCACTAGCCAATGTACTTTGCTCCATTAGAATGAGTATAAGTACCTTGCCCATTTGCTTTATCATTTAACCAGTCTCCTTCGTAAATATCACCATCAGAGTGATACAAAATGCCTTTTCCATTGGCTTTATTTTGTTTCCATTGACCAACATACTTACTACCATCTGCCCAAACCTGAGTTCCCGAACCTTATCTCATAGCATTCTTCCATTCTCCATCATAGACAATGCCATTGTCCAATTAAACTGATGGAAGTTTCAATACATCCTGACTATTCAGGGTACATTATATGTGCTTATTGTCCTGCTATGTTTTACCTCTATTAAGTAAATTAGTAATCCCCTACTATATCTTTCTGTTTTTGAAGGTTTCAGGCTACTATTTGATAATTTAATGCTATTATTTGATGACTCCGGCGGCAGCAGCTTCGTCTTCTTTTTTATCTTATCCTTCATTCTTTATCTCATTCTTTTAGAGCTATTTAGGATTGAGTTATTATTGGGGAGCAGGTTATTCTATTTTGACCTCCTATTCGGGATAAAAGTGTTCATTTTCTGCTGTCCGGATGTTACAATGATCTCCCTAAAAACCACTTGGTTGCAGATTATTTTCGATCTGTTTCTTCTAGTTAGGATTGATCTCTGGAGACATCTTTTCAACTCTAGCACATGCGCCTATGCATACACCCATTTGGAACTTATTATATGATGGAAATATTCTATCAAATGGAAAATTATCATTACAAAATATCATAATACACACATACACATCATAGAATCAATAATCGGAGAAGTAAAACACCACCAAACCTTTATAAACTTGTGCTTCCACCTCTACAAACGATGAAAATAGCACAAATGTATAAAGAATGGAGACTTGAACTTCACCTAATTGATCCTAACTGCAACCTCATTTGTGAGTTGATCTCACAATTCCTTGTTTGATGTCGTTTAAAAATTATTTTATGAAATCTATGAATTCCTATTTTCTGCCAATCTGCCCTTTCTCTATAAGTGAAAACAAGTATGACTACTATTAAATTAGCGTTTTTCTGAGCTATAGTCTCAAACTATTTACAAATTCTAAGCTTATTTCTCTTTACATTCCATGTTTTTCAGCTTACAACTTAAAGTCATTCTCTAAATTAGATATCTAATCTTTATGTTCCAAAAACAGATGTAAAATCTGGATATTTTCATATTTCCTCAGGTTTTCATGAAAGTAATAAAAGTAAAGAGTTCTCCAAGAACTTACCTGGTCAATTTTACCTTTTTTCTTCAGGTTTAGAATCTTTTTCATCAAATCTTTGATCTTCCGAACTAGATGTTTCGGAAAATTATGCTTGTTGCTCTGTCTGCACTTCGAAATCTTTCTTTAATTTCTCGTTTAGTTTTCAAATATATGATTTGTTTAATTGATATGCTCTTGAAGTTATACCATTTTGTTCGGAATCGGAAGTGTGATCTATTGATTTTCAGACAAGGTTGGTGTTTAATGAGTGATTTAGGCAATGATTTCTTGAACTATACAATTATTTGACTAATTCAGTTCCTTGCGTTAAGGATACAAGATATCCTCCAAGTCAAGAAAACCTTCTTAACTATCTTACTTCCTAGAAGCATCTTCTATAAAAAGTGGATATATTGTTTTTTCGTTCTAAAGCTACTCCATGATATTTTTTACTTGCTTAAGAATAAATTAATATAATACTTGTATGCGTACTTTATTAATATGTCTTAAATCTATGCTCCAGAATGAAGTAACTTACTGAAAATATGATAGAAGATTTCAAAAATCGTGATCATAAAAAATAGTACAAGAAACAAAACTAAAGATTTATTCTAAAAAGATAATAACTCATATATCATCAATATCCAAAAATCAAAACACGAAATTATAATCAAAAGTCACTTACAACATCTTTTCTTAACTTTCTCATTCTTTTGTAAACGAGTATCCTCTTTTTCTTTTCTTCTCAATGAAGCGGTCTTAATTAGTTTCCCACATATCTCTGTAAACATCTTTTCCACCCCTTCTCCAGTTTTAGCACTTACATAGTAAGAAGGCAGACCGATGTTCTAAACCAGTAGATTAATATCAACATCTTGTACTTGTGAGGGCATATCGCATTTATTACCCACAAGACAGATCATAATATCACTATCTGAATTGTTCTTTGCTTCCTGGATCCAATAGTCTTCGATTTCTTTAAAAGAAGCGGGATCGGTCATGTCGTATACTATCAGTACTACCTGTGAGCCTTGATTAGAACTAAAGTACTTCTGTAATAAGCACTGGTAATGGTTCGGAATCGTTCCTGACCAGCTGTGTCCCAAAGCTGAAGTTTACAAATTTTATCTTAGACTTCGAACATCTTGAACCTAAAATCTACACCAATCGTAGGAAGGTAGTTATCCACAAAGTTGTCATCACAGAAGCGTATGAATAGGGAAGACTTTCCCACTCCTTGGTTACCTACGATGACCATCTTAAATAGAAAATCTTGCTCCTTAATCATGGATTATCACCTCAGAGTATATATAGCATAGCGATTCAAAAAGAACTTATAAGTATTATATATATAGTAAGTATGTATTACTGGGACAAAGCGCTTAATTTTGTCAACAACACAGCACAAGAAATCGGTAAGAAACTAAGTCCTCCCCCTTAAAAAGATGTTTTTCAAGAGAACGGATAACTGTCCCCTAACTAGTTCAAAGTTGCAGCTGATCATCTGATCAAAATTTGTTAGGACTGGCAATGGAAGCCCTCCCTCAATCCAGGCTATCACTCTAAATACTTACCTTAAAATCAACAGTACCTCTTACTTGAAGGTAACCTTTGCAAAAGAAGACTCAACAAAAATTTAGAGGAGAAGAAAGTTTAAAAGAAAGTTGAAGAAAAGATTATTAAACAACAGGAAGATGAAGATATTATAGTCCTTGAAGGTGGCGATGCTTAGCTATAATAAGAAAATGAGTAAGACTTCCGTTATTACAAAATGTATATCATTTATGATGAATACTACCATACTCCAAGAATGTTTTTCAGTGCTACCAAAAAAGACGGCACACCCGTTAGCAACGATGCCATAAGAGAGGACATCCAAAGAGAATATCTCGATAAAACCCTAACAATGTAAAAATTCCCATTCATGTAAAATGTAACTATGCCAACAGTCCATCCTTGCAGACACGCTGCAGTTCTAAAAAGTATGTCAGATGCCATGGTATAAGCAGGTCATATAGTCGAATATCATTTTGCCTTGGTGATCTTCTTGAAATTCATAGCTAGCGTGGTCCCATACGTTTAATTTGATACAACTGGAGACCTGCTGTTCAACTGAGCTCATGATTGTTGGAAATTTCATAATTTATCAATAGCTATAGAGGCCAAATAACTGTATTCTTATTAACTTTTCTGTTGGGTATTGAACAAAAATATATATTACTATGAATAGTTTTAAACTTTTACAAGTGTTTATATTAGTAATCAATCAATTCTTAAAACTCAAGTACAACAAAATGAATTAGATCTTCATTATTTTCTTCATTCATTTTTAAATTTTAGAAAAAGATGCTTGAATATTATAATTAGAATTCTAAGTATTAAATGGGACAAACCTGCAACGAAGTCGACGTGGGCTACGAATAGCCAAAACTTACGAATCAGTATTCATCCAAAGTCATACCATTCAATCCCCTCTAAGAAATCGATCACATTAAACAAATGAATTCTTCTCGCTTCCTTCAAAGTCGAACGATTTTTGTTAAGAGATGCGAGGAAAATCTCAGCAATAACGTCAAATCACGACTATCACAACTTTCTGATATCTCCCAATTCAAAAGAAGAAACTATTAATCAGCCCATAAAATCTATCTCTAAAGTTTGAAATGCTTCTATTATGGAGAAGTAGAACATGGCAAACCCAAAGGCTTCGGCTCTCTTGAGTTTTAAAATGGAGACTATCTAGAAGGATAATTTATAGATGGAAGATGCGAAGGTCGCGGAAGATATATCAAAGAAAATGGAAGTTACTATTAAGGTGATTTTAAAAACAACGTGGCAGACGGTTATGGAAAGTATATTGATAGATCAGCCTACAGATATGAGGGACAGTGGAAAAATAATCTGCCAAATGGCAAAGGATAAGCACTCTATCCTGATCAAAGCAGATACAATGGTTAGTTTTTGAATAATCGGAGACATGGTAAAGGAGTTCTAATGCAGAAAGGCTGTATTTTTGAAGGCTCTTTCATAGCCAACAGATTCTAAGGTGAAGGAACCATGATCAGTGATAATGGTTAAAGTTATAAAGGTCAATGGAAAAACAATCAAAAACATGGTGAAGGAGAATACAGCTGGCCCAATGGCAACACATACAAAGGGCAATACAAAGAAGACAAAAGATAAGGATATGGCATGATGAAATATAATAACGGATAAAGCTACTAAGGTCAATGGAAAGAGGGTGTGAAACATGGAGAAGGTACTTACAAAACTCTTCGTAACACTATAAAAGGAGTATGGCAGAAAGGAGAGCTTATAGAATAGCGAAAAAATTGAATGATGATACTTTTATTTCTTATTACTTTAGTTGTAAATCCCGTGCATTTGTGCTTAAATCCTATTAACTATAAACTCTAATTAACTTAATACAAGCTCATCAAATAATAAAAAACTTATGATGGCATAGAGCTTAAATGCTAGCCCCACGGCTCTTAATAAGTTTGATCTTCAAAGTAAATAGATATTTATTTAGAATGTGAAGAGCACAGAAGAGCCAATTCTTATGGCATGCCCTTAAATTTCAAAGATAAATGCCAATGCTGTGGCAGATACTCTCAAAAAGAACCACTTACAGCTGCTTTTTAGCCTTTGAAAATCTACTACAGTGGCAGCCAGATTCCTTCCTTCCTAGTTTTCTTAAAATATTTGGCGATTCTGTTTGGATTACTGTGTCTAGTTTTCGCATTACCTCTAACAATTATAAATTATAACGGTAGAGGCTGTGAGAGCGTGGTTAATTGTAGCTATTCAAACTTTATAAAATTTTCAGTTTTTAATTCATTCAACTAGCCTAATCATCTCTAGTTGATTAGCTATTTGTAAATATCTCTTTCTTTACTGGTGATACTAACAGTTTTGCTGATCAGAAAAGCTATGAATTCCATACAAAAATAGATTGACTAAGCCGAACTGTTCCCAAGTTCTTTTGCTGCTTATTTGAAATTACCGAAATAATACGGAAATGAAATTACAATTTAAGATCGACTAGAAAAATGGTGGCTGAAAGAACTAAACTATTCCAAAGACAAATTAATGACATTGTTTCCTTAGCTCTACAACAAGATTTAAATTGAAGAAGAAATAAAGTAAGCAAAAATTACGAGGGAATCATAGAAAACTGGAGATCAACCCAAGAAAATGAAGCTAAAGTAAAAAATTATAGAGAATATTTTGTTTTACGACTCAGGTATTACCAATCGAAAGCAAATTATTTTGGAAGAAAGAGATAAATAAGTTTAAATGTTTAATTGCGATATGAGAAAAACAGAGCTATAAAGAAAATAAAAAATCAAATAATTTACCAAATCGAAATTTTGTCTAATTTTGTTCAAAAAAAAAGAGTATGCCTAGTATTTTACCAATAAAACAAGCCCCTCTCGACTATAAAGAATCATACTCTTCAATCGTTTCAGGTAGTTTTATCTCAACAGAAAAGAAGTCGAAGTTTAAAAAGACATCTATCCTTCTGAAATATACTGGTAAAACTAAAATATCACAAAAATGCAACACATCAAAAGTCAATTTCTCTCCTATCTCTTCATCGTAGTCTCATTAGTTTGTAACATCGGTACTTTCAGTGGGATTTCTATCCTTCTCAATAAATGCATTTCTAACTATGATGGCGATCTTGATCAAGATGATATACCGTTTATTTCCAACTATTTCTACGTTCTCTCTTCGCTTTCTATCAACATTATTACTTATGTGTTTAATCAGCTCATTTACTACTACTCGAGTACAGAAAAACATCAAACTTATAGCCACAAGCAAGCTACGTTAATAGGCAAAACAATTTTCCACAATATTTCAACTATGTTTCTCATGCCTTTTTTAACTTTCAAGTTGATGAAAAACCGATTTCTTTGGGTTGAAAACGGATTTCTAGAGACATCTAATTGGATCCTTTTAATTTACATGATGTTAAGTCTTATCTAAAAATACATCTCTCCTCGAAATCTAATGTCAATTTATAGATACCGAACAACTCAATAAAACAAAACTTTCACTCAAAAACAAGCGAACTAAAGATACGAAAAACCCAAAATGAGAATCGAATAAAAATACGCCACAATTCTTACAGTTGTCTATCTTAATCTCTTTACCCTTTCTTTTAGTCCTTACATGATCTTTATCACAACTATTTGGTTTCTATTATAGTTCTGGTTGTAGAAAATAAATATAGTTTACTATTATTCATAAGATGAGTATCATGGAAATCTACTGATTCGTTCAATTATCAAAATAATGCAGTACTTCTTTCTTCCTCTCGCTATAGGTACTTTATCAGTCTACTGTGTGGGTGCTTAGTTTTCCCATATAAACGATATTACAGTTGTTGCAGTAATTGAAAGTTTGATATTTTTTGTAGGAATTGTCTTTGTGATAAGCCCTGTTTAAAAAATCAGTTAAACTCTATTTGCTTGCAAATCTAAGGCTCTTTAATAAATTAAATCCTATATTATATACTCTTAAATTTAGTCGAAGTTTCTATCTAGATATGAACAATACTAAAAAGCTACTATTTGGCAGCTCAAAAATAAGAATGAAGCAATCAGGAAAGAAAAGATCAAGTCAAGTTAGAATGTTAATTAGGAGATGAAATAAATATAAAAGAATTTGACTAACTCTCTTAAATAGCAGCTCAGAAATCACAAAATGCCACTTCTCTAAAAAAAAGAAACACAAGAAGAAAACTAGTACTATGAATACTAAAGAAAAGTTGAAATGAAAAAAACCATCCCTAAAATTGCTATCCCTTCTCTTTTACAAAAAGCTCCTGATATCTTCAACCACGCATAGACAATAAAATGTACAAATTATCTTGTTTAGAGAGTGAGCCAGAGATCCCGAACGGCAAGAATAAGCGTAAAAGCACAAAATTAAGGATAAATGTTAAAAATCTGTATAAGAACAGATGACAAGTTTTAATTTTTAATTGTTTATTTAAGAACGTTATTATGCTTAAAATATACTATTTGATCGATTTATATTAGTCTCTGTTGCCTTCTAGAACAATATGCTAACTTCAACCCTTTTTTTAGTGTTTTAAAATCAACACGTAGTTTTTATAATAATCCCTGTGATTTAGCTATGACTAACAAACCTGGATAACAAGTAAACCTATGATAAATTAGCCGGTGGACGAACAAACAAGAGACAATTTTTTCCTAGCACAAAAAAGCATCAACGATAACAATGTAGACCTCTTAAGATATAGATCTGTATCGATTGTGAAAAAAAGAATCCAAAATGGGCTTCCATCCATTTAGGAATACAGTTATGCCTCGATTGTGCAGGCAAGCATCGTCAGTATGGTGTCATCTACTCTTTTATCAAATCAATCAATTTAGATGTTTGGAATCGTAAACAACTACTTTTTATGGAAAAAGGTGGAAATAGCAGAGCTTTGTAATATTTCAAGAAAAGAGGAGTCATAACTGCCAATAATCGGCATATTGATTATAAATCTCCCATAGTTCAGCAGTATAAGGCATTACTTACTTAAGAAGTCGAACTTTAGCTAAGTGGAGGGGTGAAGGCCAAAGCTGTTGAGCCTTAGAAAAAAGCAGTCGATGATTTTTTCAATTAGCTGTAAAAAAAACCGAAAGAATAATAGAGAAGAGTAGAGATTCCTCAGGCTGAGGTCGTGGAGTTAGGAAGTGAAAAGCCTAAGAAGAAGAAAGAGAAAGCAAAGAAAACACATGGAAAAAGGATAGATATTGAAGATTTTTAGAGCTTAGCATTCGATAATGGAGTCTCAGTATAATAACGAGACAAAATCGTAAAAGAATACGAGAAAAAGAAAGATATAGTCGAAACAAGCTAAAATAACGCAAACAATAATAGCACCCAATCTGTTTCTGTATCTACTGCTCCCAAAATAGAAGAGCCCAAGCAACTATCCTAGTAGTAAATAAAAAAAAAGATGTAGGAGCTAAAGCTGCAATCAAATTTAAAAACAATTTCATCGTAACAATTCAAAGACACCACGATTGAGTATAAGTGATCTTATTTAGCAACGTGACTCTAAAACAGAATCTCTCCAAGTTCTCAGGGTCAACATCGATTTCAAGTTCTGCGTTTTTCAACAAGCCATAGTAGGATAATTCTAATCAATCATTGTAGAATATAAAAGATTTCGTAAGTAACGCGGGTTAGAAGTTGTTTAATAAACTATCTGGATTATCTTCCTACTGGAAAAAATGATCTATATAGCATCAATCTTAAAGATCATATTACCTGCTCATTTAGTTCATGTATATATTATGGAGTGCCCATCAATTTCCATCTCATTTTGCTGCCGTAAACCAAATGATAAATTATGTGAAAGCATAGTCGTATTTGCTTAATGTAAATCTAAAAAAACTCATTTTATTATCCTTTATCTCGTGCGAAGTTTATCCCCAATTCAATCCCAATTCAATCCCAATATAGAAAATAATTCCAAATGATTACACAGATTTGAATAATCAATCCTTCAACACCAATTCCATCTGCAAGGTAGAATCGTTTCAAAAATTATTCAGCGCCCATTTTTCCCAATATAATTATAAATATCCAATTAACTTAACAAAAACAACATTTTTATACACGAATAGAAATAAAAGATTACAAATATCGTAAAATCAAAGAGTTTTCAACTTGCAACTGGATTCTCCTTTGTTTTGTATATCACCATTTTGCCTATTCTCACCGCCGGCCGCAAAGAACTGAAATCCATCAATTTCCAGGCTGAAAAATTAACTGAATCGATTTTTTCCACCTTGAGGGACGATACTGGTACGCATTTCAAAGTAATGGGCTTGCCTTTCAAAGATACAGTTGTAAGTATATTTCTGTTAATTAGCTCTGACATGTTGTAATTTAAATTATATATATAATAAATCATTTATCACATAAAATCGCTCCTCTCCTTCGCAAAAATAGCACTCCGATTGAACCCATGCAGCAAATCCTCGAACTTTGATTACAATTAAGTCTTTTGTTAAGATTGTAGAAAGGCAAGTTATTATTTTAAATTATAAGAGGTCCAAAAACATTAGCAGTTTTATGGATTAAATTAAAAACTGCAACTGTAAAAATATAGAGGAAACCAAAATCGATTAAAACTCACCCAAAATGAATCATCTTCTCTAAGTAAGAAGAAAAGATGCTTGTAAGTATAATATTTTTTATTCTATTCTTTATATTGATTGTTAGAATATCTAAAATAGAGATACACTTGAATGTTTGTGTGATAAATTTGGTACAAAATGCAATGGGTGTTGATAGAATTAACTTTGAGCTTTATTAAAGATGAAGAATGTTATTTTCAACTATAGATTTATTAGGCATCATTTTCAAAGAATATAAAGCCCACAAGAAAGCTTAGAACTAGCTCCAAACAGATTCTGAGCAATCAGCAATTCATGGTTTAAAATAAAATTCTAAATACGTTTGTTGCTTTTAATAACTTGATTGTATAATAAATCAAAATAAGAATCACATAAAAAATTATGATTTTATTTCACAACCGAACAAAACTTTAAAGTTCATACAATTTTGACTCAACAATTTGTAGACAAATACCTACTCCATCTCTAACATTTTAAAAATAATTCTTTTTCCAGTTATCCTGTGTTTTATCATAATCCATCATAACTAACAAATAACTCAATCTGTCAATAAAAATCAATCTGAATCTTAGTCATAAATTTATTCGCTGCAGCTAACCTCCCAGCCACGATAAATTAAATAGAAAACTCCTCTCTTTCTAACTGGATTCCGTTCTGTTTATTCAAATATTACAAATCGATATCAAGATACTAGGGAACGTAGAGCAAGCAAGCTTCTTGCAACCCTTATCTGTGATCTTATTTTAGTCTATTTAATTTCATTATTATTACTTTAATTCATCATAAACTATCAGGATTGGAATTTCATTCGAATCCACAACTCATGTTTTAATAATTCATACTGCAAGTCTAGAGGATATTTCATCTGATTTAACTACTGAGCTCGACGAATCATGTAAGGCACCATCACCTAAGTCTAAGCCCAAGGAAGATATTTGTAAACTGGGAAATTTAAAGATTTGAGCTGGAATGTCAGGTGATCTGCCAAACCCAACAGTTGAGCAAAGCTCACAGTGGGAGGGTTCTGGTGGGTCGATCTAATACGAAGTGCCTCATTCAAAGTATCTTGATTGTGGGTGGCAACAATGACTTCTCCTTAGCTGAAATTGTTGAGGATAGCTTTGAAATTTGTTAGGTAATTGGAAGTGGTATCTTCAAAAGTATTTGCAACTGGATTTTCGTATCCTAAAGTATTGGCCAACCGAGTTTCTTCGACTATATAGGCTCCCCTCACCAATTTAGCACCAAATTTGAGTTTTTTATGTTTTGCCAGTTTGATTTCATATAATCCTCTCTATACTGATCTTTTGAGATAGTTTTGGATAGTTGGAATGATGTACGCTCTCTCTCGATTATATCTTTCCTGTAGCTGTTAAGAAATAACTTCGATTGCTTTCTGCACGTAGCTTTGTTAAGCGTCAACTAATATTCTAAAATTATTTTTGTTCTAAATTTTATAAGAAATACTTAGGCCTGAGGTTCGCAGATGAGTTTAACTCTTTTAGTAAAACTTTCTGCCTTCACCCTTTCTCCATGTTACAAAGGGAAGAACTCTCGAACGATTGCGTTATTATTCTTATTTGATTCGAACAAGTAGAAGGGCTGATGATTGCTTTTGAAGTCGAATTCACTAATACTAAACTTTTCAGCCTCCCCCTAAAATTTATGGATTTATCTAATGTATTGAATAGTGTCATTCAGGGTTACATTTTTGTTCAAAGATCGAAAACCTTCAACTAATCTCCCAAAAGTTAAATTTCCATTCCCATCTCTATTTTTTTGCCAGAAAGAATCGCGTAATTCCACCGAGTGATTCCATTTTTTGAGTAGACGCATGTCAAGCAGACCTGTGATCTTTATTGATATCATCTCATTTTGTTGTTGGGCTGATAACCTTGCACTCTCAGCAAAAAGTGTTGCATTTTTTTATAGATTTCCTTACAAGTCAGGATTATGAATGTCACCCTCTGCGCAGTAATCCAAAATGACAGGTATACCTAATTATGTCAATCAATACCTTGAGCTCTGAAGAAGGCAGACATTTCGTTTGCTTCTTTAATAGTATTTCCAGCTGTGAAAACTTTACAATAAGTGGAATGAAGTAGTGTATTAATAAAATTTTTCCCAAAAAAATGGCAACAGAGTTGATATATTTTGGGTGCATAGTTGACAAAGGAATTAAGTTTCATAATTCTGTTGCAGAGCATATCGTTGAAAAGCAAAGGAAGCGTGAGCCTGCGGTAGACCCTAAGTTGCTTAAAGTTATCGATAGTAGCTTTGATCATCATAATAAATTTTTTTTTATTCGCTAACACAAGAAATACTTCTGATATTAAAACAGATTATTTAGCTATCTTAGCTCGTAAATTGAAACCTTATATAGAAACATCAAAAGCATCTTAGGGTTTGAACTGATTAAACTTATAAAATAATATATACTGATGGAGTAATAAGAACAACCTTTTGACATGTCAGTCAACGAGACTCTCATTTAACTACAGTAAAGTTAAGTTCTATACAGCAATCTGAGCAAAGTTATCTAATCTTCAGATAGCTAAACGTCTTTCAAAGCTATCACTGCTTTCGTCAATATCTACATCAATCATGAAAAAGATTCATAATAATTCTTCATGTAAATATGCTTAAATTCAGATCTCTCTGCGAGTACAATATCATTCCTAGACTGTTCGGTGCTTTTAGTAAGTCGATTCCCTCCCTCTAAATTTTGTAGACCTTCAATCTACTCTTGGCAAATACATCAAAAATAGGTCAAATAGTCTACATCTTCTCGCAACCTGTTATGCACGACTTTCTCTTCTACAAATTCGAAATTGCTACCTAAAATTCCTAAACAATCGAGTATTATGTGCAACTGCTCAAAACTATCATAATGAAGTTTTCGTCAGTCAAACATCAATCGTTGATAAAATTGTTTTGCAACAGTCGCTTTCCACATTTCCCTCTTCTTACATTAATTACTTCCCTTGCGAGTGATTACGAACAAGAAATATTGACGCGGGTAACAGCCAATCAATGCTTTCTTCTGCTGGTCAATGTAATGAATGAGACTAAAATCGGAATAGAGTACCTTTCTGAACTTCAAACTATCATATACTACCATTAGCTAATCACCAATTTTTTGAATTAATCTTAAGATTAACAAAAAGAAACTATCCGATTTATTGTTGATCTAATCTTCAATCTCAGAAACAATGTGGTCAGCTCTGCAATCTTCATGAATCTTCTCACTAATCATATACTTTTTTCCAATATCGGAGAACCCTACCGAACTTTAAACTTTATCACTATTCTATACTAACAAATGCTCTAAAATAAAGATTTTCCAATCGAGCTGGCCTAATAAATAACTTATGTTTTGTTCACAATAGTCTCAAAATACTACAATGGTACTCTATTTACCAATTATATCTACTACTCTTCGCAAAGAATCATAACTGCACTATAAATACCATAAAAACCAAATCTTTCAAAGTTTTTTGAATAAAGATGCAGAAAAATACAAGATTACTTAATACTCGAGAGACCTTTGCTCGAAGAATAGAAGTAGTTAGAATTTGTAAAGGAATAATGGGAACATTTAATAATGAATGTTCCTGCTTATCCTATAAAATAGAGATATCCTCGGGGAAGAAATAAATTTATCACCTTTTTTACAAGCAAAGACTAACTTGTAGCAGATTATGTCAAAGCAATCATGGTAAAAGCAGGTATATCTGAAGATAAAATCGATCAGCCTATCTACAAACTTTCAGTTACAACAGATTACCAAACTGCGTTATATTTAGTCCAATTAGTATGCACAAGATATGGGTTGGATTACAAGTTAAAGACAAGAAAATCACAATAAAAATATGAGAAAGATTAAATGTGGATGCTTAAAATCAATTAGAGATTTCTTATTTAAATATATAGAATTTGTCGCAAAATAAATAAGAAATAATTTTAAAGTTCACGTATTAAATATGAAATGGAGTTTCACAAAGATACCTGTATCGTAAAAGCATAAGGTTTCATTCATTTTCTTTAATCCATGAAGAACTATCTCAAAAATTCGTTTATAAACCTACTCTCTAGCATGGAGAATAAAATTGAGATTTCCTAACTTACATTGATTTCAGCTATAAGTTCTCGTATCAATTTAAGAGAACAACTAGATCCTGAATCAATGAGACTCTTACTAAATAAATTACAGCAGTTACAAGCTTTTATAAGTGAAGATGTTTTCTCTTAAGAAAATTTTCATTTTATAATTAAATACATCTGTAAAGGAAAAGAAAAAACCTTACTGAAAAAAATAGATAAAAACAAAGGGTGTGATCCTCCACTTTCTCCCAAAAAGAAGTTTTATCAAATTCGAGCTCGAATATAAAGAAATTTCATACTATATTAAGTAATTAAAAGACTTATTGATAGCTCAGTTAAAAGTTTATCTGACTTCATCTAATAATACTGGAAAGCAAGATTTTTTTCAGAAAAGGGAGGATTCAGCTATCCAATCACTCAATTTTTGTGCAAAGATGCAAACGGCAGTGTTCTAGAGGTTATTGCAGATACAAACTATTAATTTTGTGTCAAAAAATCTAAGAAAGATAAATAAAGTATAATATACTCAATTTCTCGTGATGATTGTGTCTTGGATAGTTAAAATCCTACTTTCCTTTCTTTTGAAGGAAATCAATTCTTTTTAGATCTTTAAACATAGTAAAAAGCGAGGAACTTTAGAGAAGATTTATAACGTCTTAGAAAATCAAAAACCGAGTTAATCATGAATGGAATAATAGAATACCTAAGTTTCAGCTACTAGTGTTTATAAAGTTATTGTAATCTAAAATCTTCAAAGAGTTTTAACTTTACAACACCAAGATGAATTGCAAAATGATGATTTTCTGTATTTTAATATAAACTCTTATCATTAATAAATATCACTTAAATATATAGTCTAAAAAATAGAAGATTATTATAAATTGGATTAATTTAAAAAACAAATAGAAATGAACTTATTAAACCAAGAGGCTAACGAAAGCCAATACTTCAGCAAACAGAATGAAAGTACTACTGCCAAAGACAACACTGTCGTTGATAAAATCTCTAGATTTTTGTAAGCTTGCCAAATAAAAATATCCGATTTTTGGAAATCAGATCATAACTGTGCTTCAGCTTTGGACTTAGTACTTTTCTGCCGAAATTCAGGATTACAACTCCTCTAATATGATGTAATAAATCTCAAAAGTGAAATCTTCGCAAACAAAGAAATGATTTCTGTCGAAAAATTTGCAGAACTTATTCCATTTTGGAACACCATGGGCAAATAAACCATTTCTGAATTTTTAAGGAAAAGATCAGACATTTTACTCGACAAAATTCAGTCAAAGTAGAGAAAAAGACCTCATAGTAGTTTTCCCATAAGAAAAGTTGGTTCTGAAAATCCATCTAAAATACTTACAAGACAAGCTTCAGCCCAAAGAGTCAGAAAAGAGACTGTTATTTCGAAAACAGCTTTAACTAAAAATAATTCTTTTGATTACTTAAAAAAATACAAAGAGAAATAGATCCAAAGAGAGAAATAACTGAATGACAATATTGAGAAAAATAAAATAGATGAATAATATGGTATGCTTCTCAAAATGTCTTAACTAAACACGATCAATAAATAAAGGAATAGTAAGGTTACTTATAGAGCTTACAAAAGTGCAGAGGGTATAGTAAAAGTAAGAGTATTTAATTTGAACAAATTCGAAAAAGAAATCTCCTTAAACTAATTTGACACAATCTACAAAAATTTCAAGAAAACAACAAAGTAAAACAAAGATTGGACGTTTGTACCTCAATCTCAACAAAAATCAGTTGATTAACTTCAAAGTTTGAAAAGTAGAAACATAAAAAAGTCATAGAGACAGCAATAATTGAAGAATTTGTTAGTCAACACTGTTAATCTCACAAATCTTTTGAAGGAACAGATAAAAATATTCAAAATGAAAGGCATCTACGGATGCTAAAAATTATGATATCAGATATTTTATTAATTTACTAAAAATTTATTCATAATCAGTATGGGTAGTATCTTTGTTTGAGTATCTATTGAATATGATGGGCTTTGCTTAGCTCTGCTTAAATTTTTAAGTTTTAGTTATCTGCAATTGCCTGCAATTTTTTTTCTTAATGAAAAAGTCCTTCTGCTAGCCTCCTGCTTGTTTCGTAATTAATTTTTGCAATTTAATTCTATCTTTGTGCATGTTATTGCAATACAAAGTGTCTTTGATTCATCTTTTACAGTTCTTAGATTGCTTTCTGATTTTACTTTCGAATTCGAAAGGCCGCTTCGATTCGTGATCTGTTCATCGTGTTTTCAGCTTTTATTCTCATTGCAGATAGCTAAGCTGATAATCTCGATCTCTAAAGGTATGCAGCTGTTTATAAATCCTATTCTCTTCTCGATCTCTTCAAAGAATTTTATTTTTTATAAGCAGAACCTTTAAGATTAAACTCAAGTAAATCTTTTTCATAGAGTTCTGCTGCAATTTTTCTTTTTTCGAGAAGAGCTTCCTCCTCAAGGTTTCTGATATGACTTTGATAGTAGTAAGCCATTAATAATTTTAATTCGAATTTATTATTTTAATCGAAGAAAATTAAAATTTATTGAATTCTATAGAGATCATTTCACTTTTTGGATTTCATCTTTCTCTTTTTCTAGATCTTTCTCGTTTTTAATCTTTTACTGCCCCTCTGAATGTCACCGGCCTTTGACTTTTAGATCTTTTAGACCCTCAACGCAACTTATTTTCGGAACCCATCATCAAAAGACTATACTTACTTCTTGCATCTCTAGTACTTTTAGTGCTGCTTATAATTTCCCCAATATATATCAAAACTCTTTTATAAGTTAGACTATTTGAGGCTATCATCCATCATTTTGATAGTCTTTTACAGCTCACATAATCTCTTATAAGTGTACCTCCCATCCTTCAAAAAATCCGTTTTCCTTTGTTTCAATTTTTATTTTCTTACGTTCCAGTGAAAGTGCACTTCATTTTAGATTTGAAGTGCTCTCACCATTGAAAGCCACTTTGGAAACACACTTTGATTTTTGGTTACACATACTGCCTGTATCTCCTTCCTGAGAAACTACAAAGAAGGATCCCCTTTTACGACGTCTATTATGCTCTAAATATAAAAATAAAACTTACTTTTCTGAACTCGCTTAGAGGAGTTTTGAAGACCGTGTTGTTGTCACGTTTCTCTGCACCTCCTGAGTCTGTTTCTGGGGGCTATTCGCCGATGACAAAGGTTAGTTGTCCAGAAAAAGCATTTTCCTCGAGTTCAACGTCGTTGGGGAATTTAAGGGCTTCTTACAGTGGTACAGACTCATCAAAGTTAAGCTATTTGGAAGTCGGTGGCATTGTACAGGAAAGCCAAGGTGTTTAACAGTATTAAACCTCCTACTGCATTTAATTGAAAAAGGAGTCAATCCCAGCCATTTTAATAAATAATAGTTAAAATTTGTTTAGTGTCTTAAAATATTGCTAAGCTGTGAAGCAATCAGAATTTGCTTTTTAATTTTTAATTAAAAACAGCAAATAGTATTAAATAAAAAAAAATACAAAAACAATCTTAAAAATGATAAGAAATAAGAATTTTGTTAGAAATATAGAGCATAGTTGTCATATTCAATTGAAAAATACTTCAGATATAAGGATAAAGCCATTTTATATATATTGTGCGAACTTGTTTATAAAAGAATATAGTGACCCACAAATTCTGGAAATTATAAATATTTGAAATAATAATTTAAGGATTTAATTTGAATTCGGTTTAATGAATATTTTTACAGATTGATCTTAAAAATCTTTTTCAATCCAAATTTAAATAAAAAAAAATAGAAGACCATTCTTAACAATATTAATAATCATTTAGCCTTAAAAATGCGAAGATTTTCCAACAAATTGTTGATATTATTGTATTACTATTATTTTATCCTCCATAAATGGTTGATATCCTCAGTTAAAATGTTGTTTTGATTCTCCCAAACGCACTTGTTCTTGTAACTCAATATCAAATCTTTAGATGTAACTTTATGTGTGTTGAAAGCTGACTGCAGGTCTAGCATTTTGATTGAAAGAGCCTAATTTTGTAATTGTAGCAGTTTTGTCTATTACTCTCCTTTGACTATACTTATTTCTAGGTTTTTGATTTTTTACTCGTAAAAATCTTCCTTCTTTTTAAATACCTCTATCTGCTTTTTCAGAGTAAGTTCGAAATTTTCCTTTATTTTGTCTATTTCTTCGCAGGTTGTTTTTCTTGCCTGCAAAGCAGTGTTATACTTTAATAGTAAGTCACTATTTTAAACTTTTAGCTCATCTATTTTTTTTTATAAAAACTTTACGATCTCTATTTGCAAATTTGCCAAATCTGCTCTCTTTTGCATAGAATGAGAATAGTATGTGCTTTCGGCTTTAGGCTTGCGATCTAGACTTTCCCTACGTGAGCCAATTCTCAGAGATTCATAGAGTCTGCCACTTATCAAGCTTGAGCCAGTAGAACCATCAGATTGATTTGGAAATCTACTTTAAGTTTCATTATTGTTTTATGTTTTCACCATCCTATGCAATTTTTTCTACTTGATACCTTTCTCAAACTTCTTTTATTTGATTTATTGTTACAGCTGAGTTACTTTTTCACGAAGCTCATCATTTTAGCTCACTAAAATGGGTATTCTTTTCAATAGTCTCTGAGATTACTATAGACTCGGCATGGACATCTCATTCTACATTTTGTCTGCATATTATTTTATTGTCTCCAGCTGACTACGTCGGGGAGAAATGCGATGAGAATTAGCGCCTGAATCATAAACTATCTTTGATGATTATTCTAGGGATTTTCTGAATTTTTAAAGAATGCTTTTGCTCATGTCGATTCAAATCAATAAAACTTATTCATTAACAAAGCCAAAAAACAAATGAAATTAATAAACAAATATTTTTAAGATTTGGCATAAGGATACGACCTAAATTTTCGATTACAGAATGAAAATAGTTACAATTATACTTTTTAGTGATTTATAAGAATTATTAGAACTATCATTTCATTCGTTTACGAAATAATTGAACTTACCCTTCAAATTTTTACTACTTACAGCTCCATTCAAAGACTTAGTGTTCAAAAGGGTATCATAATTTCTTATAGTTGTGCAGACATTTGGATTATCATAATTTCTGATGGTATTTGAAGTATTTTGTCCAGTGTAGTTTAATCTTGCTGAACTTTTGGAAGGTCTTACGTATTCTCTACTGCTGACAGGATGATAAGATGGCTGATTAGGAATCTATTAAGTGATGTAATTATTGCTATTGCTTTTGTAACGATTCATCTTGTATTGATGGAAGGTTTCATTGTTGCAAGGTTGATCTAGAAACTGGGCTATTTTTACACTATTGGAACGTTCAAAGTGTCTATCCTGTATCTACCTTGATTTATAATCATTTTTGCTAATATATGACTTAATGCCAAGTTTCTCCTACAAAACCTTTTCGACTGGATTGGTTTAATAGGCATATTTTTGAGGTTCAATATTTGGCACACCTTGGCGATAGTAATTTTAATTTCTATTTGTAGTTTTATATGCCAAATTCGTCCATTTTGTATCCTAATTATTATTTTTTTGGACTAGCTATTGAGATTTATCAAATTGCCGAATGATCTGACTGCTTAATTTCTGTGGACTAACATTTTTTGTCTGAAGAATAACGTTATCAAACTTAGAGTCTCCATCTTTTAGATATACTTTCTGGTTTTAGTTGTTCCCTTGGCTTTGATATTTTAGATTGAGATTTGTATTATCTTCCTCAAGATAATTATAATTCCTTTTGATTTTTTATTGGGATGTCTTCCTTCCATTCATCACACTTTCCTGCAATATTTTGAAAGGTGTCTCGTTAAGTGATGGTTCATTCTTGTCTGTATCAATAGCCATGATAACAATTTTACTCTCATCTAATAAGGATTCAAGTTTATTTTTGATAACCTGTGACAATTCCTTTTTCTACATTATCTTCCTGAACTGTTCTTCAAGCTTGCTTTTGAGTTTGTCCTTGGAACTCGACTTCAAGGAAAGTGAGCCAAACAAGCGATCGACTATATCAGTAACGGCATCCTCTTCATAAACTTTAAGTTTGATGATATCTTGTTCAATGCGTAGATCAAGGCTGAAAAGACTGGTTTTTTTATTAAGCATTAAATCTTAAAATAACTAACTGACTAATATCCACTCTAATAATAAATATAATAAATTTTATCAACCTTACATAAACCAAAATTAACTATCCACACCTATTGTAGTTTAATTTTGAATTATCTTCAACGAGAAGTTTATAATAATAATGGAGTAATAATATCATCTCAAAGTCGAAGATACTAATGAAGAAGCACTCGCCTCTAAAATGTAATCTATGATTCACATAGATCAGCAGCTAGGAAGGGATATTTTGTTGATAACTACGCAGAAGAATTTACCTCCCC
>Ga0194117_10001292_pt1 | contig 29565 bp, 13 predicted proteins | sample TA2MahsurfametaG_FD_160579 | JGI IMG/M metagenome (GOLD analysis project Ga0194117, IMG submission 160579) | Freshwater microbial communities from Lake Tanganyika, Tanzania - TA2015009 Mahale N1 surface | ecosystem: Environmental > Aquatic > Freshwater > Lake | place: Tanzania: Lake Tanganyika... | reverse complement strand
TAAATATTGTTTTCTAATATTATTTATCTTTCAGAAAAGATATGTTTGTGAATGGTGTAAATTGAGTGATAAACCTTTTTATTATCGAATTGTATTATTTAATGAAATCATTAAATAATGAATACTAAACAAATTCTGTAAAACAGATGTGACGACAATGAAACAAATTAGATGCATTCCTAATTTGTTTCTTTATTCAACAAGGTACATTATTCATAGAAACAGATACTCTCTGCTCTAAACTAAAAACTACTTTAAGAATTCGAATAACAGATCTTATTGAAATGTAAATAATGCACATAAAAAAGCTATAAAGCTTTGGGATAGATCATGGAATTTTTGGTAAATAAATTAGTGAATCGCATCTAAGCTCAACAAAATTTGATTCAAATGTATTCTAGTTTTTAACTAGGGATATCACAAAATCTGATTACTAAACTTTAGAACTGTCGCTTCAAAAAGCATAAGCATAGATTCGTGGATTGTTCAAAATTCAACACTAACAGCAGATTATTCAAGAATAAATTGATGAAAAACTACATGAATAGTCAATAAAACTTTAAAAAGCAAACAAAACGATTAAATTTTTGAAGACCGTAAAGGATATATTTAAGTAGACAATTGAAAACTATTAACAATAGAAGAAATAAATGGCTAAAAAACTAGAATTTTATCAATAGAAACTTTATTCAATCCAAAGATAAAATCGAAAGTAAAGCATAGAAAAGTCAACTTAAAAAAATTTACATAAAGCTAGTCTTCAATTCCAGAATAAAACTAAACTTTAACCTTACTTTTAAAGCTTATCTAAAAGCAGACAGATCATATTTCGCCAGAAATAGACTTCCAAACTATTTAACATCAAACGTAAACATTCAAAATATAAAGATTCAAGACTTTTGAGTTTTTAGACTATAAAAAATAAGCCTTAACTTTTGGAAACACCTGTTTAACCGAGACAAAATTGTTCTATCTCTTTCTAAGACAAACATCAACAAGCAAACTCCTTATCAGGTTACTTCTTTTTTTAATTAGATCTAAAATCATCAGAGCTTATGCAAGCAAAAACTAAAAAACCAAGAAATAGAGTTTTGAAAAACCTTACTTAGGCAGCAGAAAAATGAATCTATCTCTTAATTATAAGTACTACAACAAACATTCATATCATTTCTGCTCCTTCTTTTTCTCATCTCTTACAAAAGCTCTCAGTTCTCCAATCTTCGCATTCACCTTTTCATTAAAGTTAAATCCATATTTTTTGCCATTTCTAATCTGGAGTAGATAGTCATCAAGAGTTTTTTTAGCAATACCAACTTCCTGAGCTGCAGTTTCCAAAGGTTTTTGAATATAATTTCCGAATTAATCGTAAAACCCTGTATAAAATTTTCTCCATAAGGCTACTTTCTCAACAACTTCTCCAATTTTCTTCTCTTTGTTTTTATTATTAACATCCTCTTAGTCATATTTTACTCTTTGTTCCTCTAAGAGAGAGTCCACAATCAGTTTTCTTTTAACTCTAATTTTGATAGTTAACTAGATATCATGAAATTTACTGTATCATTGTTGATAAATCTACTGTTTATGTTCCTATTGATGTCTTTGAATTCTTTAGTAAGATTAAAACCAAAAACATAGATCTTTTTTACGTTATCCCAAAAACTGATAGTTGACTCTTATTTACAATAGTCCCCATTAATGAGAAAATCAGCAAGCAAATATGAAACTATTTCATCCTTAATATTTCTGTAAACACTGACATTTTTTAACACCTTCGGAGACTAGTTGTATCTTTATTCGTAGGTGATTGATATATCAATCTTGATAAAATGTAAGATACGTTCGACTGTTTCCAAGATTTGTCAATAAAGAGCTCAACTTTATCTTATTTCTTGGAGTTGAGGCGGCTACTCTTTTTGGATTTACCTACAACTTCTTCGGTCATTAAATAGATTGTAAGAGCACAAAAATATTATAATCTAATTACAATGCCTCATTTATTTGTTTCAAATAATTTTATTCCATTTAATCAAAAATCATAATAAGAAAAGTAAAGTATTATTTGCTAAAATAAGAAGAATATATGGGGTAAGGTACCTGATTAAAGACAAGATAATTGATGCTTCATCTTGAAACTAAAATATAAATACTATATTTCTACGATAAAAAATATCGTCGTGCAATAGTGACAGAAATGATAATAAAACCAAAACTAAGCACTAAACGTAAGGACAGCAATAGTCGATAACATCAATCCAATTTACGCTCCAACTCTAAGTCCAGCTAAAAAAATAAACAAAGATCCGACAGCAAACTTCTTCTCAAACTAAAACAAGGCGATCCCACTCAAAATCCAGTTTAACCACCAAAAATTTATAATTATCAAGTACTCAATCGTATCAATTTGAAAAAGGCTACCTCAAGCAAACAGTTAGATAATGATAATGAGTATTACAATCACTTTAAAAATAAGAGCAAAAGTAAAGGTAAAATGCAACCATTGGAAGAGGAAGCTCAAAGACAAAAGTATTTAACTAGTGTTTACATGCACAAAGACAGCGTAGATGCTTTTTCGAATTCAAATCTTTAACAATCTAATAAATGTATAGAAATTGAAAAACCTGCGACTGAAAAAAATGACAAAACTGCCAACACTCACCTCAATATCATCAACAAATTCAAATTAATTTAAAAAAATTGTGGAATCGATGCGAATGGGAAGTTTAATTCAAGATAGCACTACAAAAGCCAAGAAAATACAAAAAACACAGAGTCTTTCAATGCGATATCAATGTATGAAGTCGAAAAGAAAGCCGAAAAGTTTAAGAAAAAAGAAAAAATTAGAAGAGAAATACTCAAAAGTGCTAAAAGTAAAAAGGTAGAGGATAAATTAAGTTTGAAGATTAACACAGTCAGAAGTGCAGAAAAAATAACTAAAAAGAAGGATTTCAAATAAGTAAACTCTCCTTGTTTAGCAGAATGTCAACCACAAGCTGAAATCTTAGCTAACGGAATTCTTAAATAAAATGAAAAAGAACATAAAATATCCAAAGTATCTTTTCTGAATAATATCATTACCAAGCCTACGGTTCTTTAAGAAACAAGGACAAGCCCTCACCAAATTTAAGACGTAGAGAGAGTCTAATTTAACATCAATATAGAGGAGATAGTCAGTTTGATTGAAGAGTAGAAAAAATGTAATTTAGATTGCAAAAAACTCAAAAAGATACTTCCGAATGATCTGCTTCTCTAGAGGAAAAAGTGTATCAAATTTATAAGCAAAATATGTTCAGATTTTGGTGCGAGACGAGAAGCACATTCCTTAGCAATCTTTTACATGGATAAATACTTAATGATCATAGATCAATAAGTAAATGCCAAACAATTGAAATTAATAATTATGACTTCTTTGTTACTTGCCTTAAAAATGGATGATGGGATTATGGCAAGAAGAGTATGCCACTAGTATCTCTCCAATATGTAAAATCTTATCAATAAATGTGAGGTAAAAAATAAATCTCTACAAAAACAGAAATAGTTGAAAAGTACATTCAGTAGTCGCTAAAACTCTGGGAGTATGATAAAGTCCAAAAGTCAAAGTAGTTTTGGTGATTCTAATACAACTAAAGGTGATTAGACTAAAAAAAGTAGAAACTAGTAAATTATTCATTCGAAATAAATGACTATAATATTATCACTATAACTGGACATTATGATGAAATTTAACTTCAAAATGGTAAACAGGTCAACCACTTATTGGGTTGATACTCTTAGCGCTTTATGGGATAACTATGTGTGTTAAGAAATGAAGAATGAGTTTTAGTTGCTTTTTAGACATGAAAAAAACAAAAGAAATCTTTCTCATTTATACCAAATAGTTTAAAAAATGCAGCAGTAGCTTGAAGTGTATAAATTCTCCAAACCTTACATCGTCTTAAGTTCAATGTACCTGATCATAAGAATGCGTTTGTAATAACAGAAGGAGGGGCAAACTGATAAGAAAATATACTCAAAATACTCTTAAAGTCTAAAAAAATCCACAAACCTGATCTTCTACGACAATGTAGGTATAAATGAGCTCTTTGGAGATTTTCTTGAATAGCTCGACATGAATATCTCTAATCTCATAGAGTGTATTCGATTCGTTGGTAAATTTCTCACGTAAGACTTCAAAACATTTGCATTAAACAGCAGGGGCAAGCAGATTCTGAACAGACTCTATGAGCATTATCTATCCATTTATTAACAAAACTCTTCGCTTTATAAAGACGAGCCATGACAAACTAAGTGAATTTTTTTATTTTTATTGTTGCGATCTACTGAAAATATAATCTAATCTTTTTATAATACGACTAGCATATCATCGATTATAAATATACAACAAATTATACATGTTCCCAAACGATGATATCTGCAACGTAGATGCGGCAAAAGAAGCAGCTCAGAGGCTATTTAAGAAATATAAAAATCTCACAGATAAGCAAACTCCCATTTTGGGCAAGCAGTAAGTAGGCAAGTTAATGAAGGATACATATGAGACTATCAACATGCGTATTACATTTTTCTATAAAGCGTACAATCCAAATTAAGAAGATGTCTTCTCCTTTATTAGCGTTTTCGATTCCAATAACGATGGGAAGATTTAGCTTAAAAATTTTGAAGAATTTGCAGTAAAATATCTATGCGGTACTGAAGCTTTATTAGGAACAGTAAAGCCTCAAACTAAAAAAGAAGAGATGAAGAATGAGAAAATTGACTTTTTATAAAAATAAAAGCCGAAATAAAGCCAAATCAAGCAATTGTCAATTAAATCTTAATAGATTTAAAAACCATAGCTTAGAAATATTGTTTTGGAGAAACAAACAAATAAATAAACTTTTCAATGCCCAAATCGATAAATTTTTCAATCACCACGAATGCTAAACTCCCAAGTGTCGAAACAAAACTATTTCACATCTCAACTTTCACCTAAAAGTAGATTATCTCAAAAAGAAAGCACCATATCAACGAATCTAGGCTCAGAGTTGAATTCCGCGCACAATTCAAAGATAAACTAGTTTATTGTAAAAGGCAGTTAGCTATTTTAAAAGTATTCTGGTTCACCTAAAGGTGTGACGTAAACTACAGCACCAAAACTGATTACTGCTACTTATTAGCTTTTTAATAAAAAGAACTTCATACCAAGCGAAGAAGATGTGAAGATTTGGATGAAATTATGTGATAGAAATAAAGATGGAGTCGTATAATGGTAAGACTATAAATACTTTTTACATAGAACATACTAAAGAAATCAAGGCGAAAGCCTTCAGAAATGATTTATAGTTTTGATAACTCTATTAACATACATTATCACATCAACTCACATGTCTACTGTTTTATTATCAGTCTGTTGACTTTAGAGAGTTATTCTTAGTCACAAATCCAACTCAATCTCGAAGTTATATCTTCACCATCATCATAACTTTTCTCAAAAAATAACTGATCGAGACTGTTAGAAGAATGATGTTCTGAGGTTATGATGGGTAAACCAGATAATTCTCGAATTTTGTTTTATTTAATTTTGGAGTCTATTGCACGATACTTCACTTAAAGTAAACACTTCCTAAAGCTAAACAGAACTGACTACAATTCAGCTTTTTTATGCAAATTTTGTTCTCTACCTATGATTTTCTAAAAATCCGCCAGGTTTTTTGTATAGTTTATCTCCTATGGTATTTACCTCATCAAAGAGTTAATCTGTGAACTAACTGCAATTTGATTTTTTTGCATTTAAATGATTTCTTTAATCCTAGACACTTACTTCTCTAATAATTCATTTTTATTTTGGGCATCTTTGAGCTCATTCTTTAGTTTTTGTATTAACTACTTATTAGCTTAGAATATTTTTTTGAGGCTATCTTTTTATTATTTGGAGGAGTTCATGATAACCTACAAATTCAATGAATTCCTTTTATTGTCTTCTCCTTTGGTAGGTATATAACTAAGATTATTATGAAACAGATTTTAATTTCTTCCATTCGAATACGCATAACTAGCTTTACTCAAATACTAACTAAATTTTTGGGTCTTATAGAATTCAAGCTCATCTTTGAGACAATTATTTTATCTTTGCAGTTCCATAATTTGTTTGTTTTTTTCTTCGAACTTTTAATCAATGAAGGAAGTACTAAAGTTGATATCATTAGCTAGCTTCTAAATCTCGTAGACCTCATTCTTTGTCTTCAAATCGACTATTTCATCTTAATAGTCTTGCTGTAGTTTGATATACATTTTTCGACTATTTTACTCTATTGAATATTGTTTGGTCACTTCTTATAGTTTTTATTCCAACAGTTTTATAGTTTCAGTTGCATAACTATTCTTTTTGAGTAAGGTCTAGTTTTCCTGTTTTAAGTGTTCTAATTACTAAATTTCAAGCATTTTTTCAGCTAACTTAATAATTTCTTCCTGTAGACTCGCTGTTTTTTCTCTTGATTATGCTAACTACGATACTATTTGTTCGTATTACTTTGCCAAACTTTTATACTTTATCTATAGATTCTTGAATTTTTCTTCTGATTTGTGAAAAACTGATTATAATTGTATGTATTTCTCATGCAGCTTACGATGTTATGCAGAGTCGAAAAATTGATGATCCATTTCAAATTTTACACCTGATTTCTCAAAAACCATGAATGAATTTTTTATCTGTTATAAACTTATCTATGAAAGGATATAACCATCTATAGTATTATTACCCCTTCCCTCATATATGATCTCTCTTGAGTTGTAGATTGTTGCAGCTATACCTTTGTAGAGATGGATGTATGAACTATTCTTCAGCATTTCGTCAATTATAAAGAAAGAAATTGAAGTACTTGTGATATTCACTGTAAAAGATTTGACAAAGCTTAAAAATCTGTTCTAAAAGAACGAAGACATTATTGAAAGTTATTGCTTATCTATCCTTTTTGCTAGCAGTCGATACATCTCAAGCAGTATTTTCAACTAATGAGAAAGCAAATTATTGCGTTTCATATGCTCAAAACGTAGGTATTGAGGATACACTTTTTCGATGAAACGACTTATGATAAAATAGCATTGAAACTCACTGCAAAAGCAAAGCAGATAGACCACAAAATAAATCAACTCAGGAACATAGGGCATCTCCTTCAGATAAGCAAACAAGGCTAACATTACATTACTTGCACTTTAATAAATTGTTTCTTTCCTTATTTCTTAGGTCATTTTACCTATAAACTGCCTCATGGAATAGTGATAAGTGTTAAATAGTTCCTCACATATCTTTTTGCTTTGACTTTTAAATTTTATTGTATTGCTATTGGACTGGAACTTCATTTCTTCATATTCGTTTATAATATCCTGAAAGTTAAGTCTTTCCTTATTGATTTTTTTCATCCAATCCTCCGCCAACTTCGAACTCATCAGAAAGATAAGTTTGTACTCTTGAATCAAGCTATTTATCATATCCTAATCCTTCTGGCATATTTTACATATTTTATGAATAATCGCTGTCCCATCCATCTGGAAAACTTTGATCCTACTCGAAGCACAGTTTATACAAATAGCTCGCCAGCAACGCTTACACTGATGCTATTGATTCACTAGCATCTGAAATTTGTTTTGACAGATCTCACAGTTTATTTTGGTGGCGCGACTACTCTGTTCTCTCAAGCGAAAGTTGCTCTCTTTTCTCGATGATAGCATTATTATATAAGTTATTGTGTGTATTGATATCACAAACCAAGACGCAACAACCAGGTTTCTACTGATTACTTGTGTACGCCTGGAATTTAAATTTTTCCAACTTTCTTGCGCACTTCTGCATTCGATACTACCTTCCTCAACTCGTCAATAAATTTGTCAACATCGCCTGAAATTTTACGGATTATTGTCTTTTTTTGGACGTGATTACAGTTGTATTTGATGTAAACTGGCAGATTTCCAGAAGCTGTTCTCTCGATCGAAAAAGGGAGCTATTCCAGTGGCATTAAAGGAGCAGGATTGGGTTTTTGTAATGATACGGGGCCTGTATAAGGGTGCAACTTGTAATATAAAGGCAGTGGTGCTCGACTTGTTCTTACTAATTTTTCCACATAAATTGGAGGAATCCTGCGCTAGAAACGGCGATAATGCTCTCTGAGGAGCATTGAAGAGATGACCAATCTCTTTGAATGTAGAAAACTCATAATATTATAACAAATAAATATTCAAATCAATTAAACAAATAAAACATTTCACTCCCATCTACATTTAATAAACAAGAGCCAGCTACTATTATTTTTTATTATAGCCAAAAAAGAATGAATTTGGAGAAGAGAATAAAAAACGCCCACCGTGGGGCTTGAACCCACGACCATTAAGTTAAGAGCCTAACGCTCTACCAACTGAGCTAGACGGGCTGCTTACTTATCTTTATTGATTTATCTTAACTAACCCGTCCTATTGTTTCAATCTTTATAACTCAAACAAAAAAGAATGATTGCTAAATTTTTGTCGGTTATGCTAACGATAGTTTATCGAATATAACTTATTGATTTGCCTCGTAATATTCAAATAAATTTAAATCCTGACATTTTGTATAATAATCTTAAAAATGCATTTGAGACCCGAACCATAAGATAACGGAATCATAACTAAAGCGTTTCTAAAAAAATTGTGTAAAACTGATTTCAAGACTTACTACACCACACCATAGCTCAATGATATTCTCTATCTTCACTACAAAGGATTCAATAAAATAGCCAATCTATAGCAATACACAGGTATTTCAAACTGTAACCTAGGTCTTAAATGTCTATACATGGAAGTAAATGCATTTAGAAAAATCGAGGGCCTAGAGTCACTAACTAATTTACGTTGCCTTTATCTACAGGAGAACATGATTAGTACTATTGAAGGGCTAGATACACTCGTTTAGTTGTCTAATCTTAACCTATCGAATAATCTCATCGAAAAAGTCAGTGGATTGAGTAAACTAACTAAACTTTCAAATCTTCAATTGAAGGCGAATAGAATCGGTACAGGAGGTTTAGAAGATGTATCAGGTCTGCTTGAATGTCAGAGCATCAGCGCCCTGGATATCTCTGATAACAAAATTTAAGCATAAGATTTCGTGCCTAAAATCCTCTTGAAAATGGCCAATATTGCTGTCATTTATATGCAGAATAATGAATTTACCAAGAAGATTTCTCACTATAGGAAATTCATTATTTCCAAACTTCCATAAATTAAGTACATAGACGATAAGCCTGTCTTTGAAGATGAAAAGAGATACGCACTAGCATGGGCAAGAGGCGGACTTTAATAATAAAGAAAATAGAGAGCACTTTACAAAAAATAAAAAGAAGATTAGCATAATCGACAACAAGAAGAGTTTAGACAAATGATTTAGAGAGCAAGAGAATAAGGAAAAAAGTAACGAGCTAGAGCCTAATCAAGCTAAAGCTAAGGTTAAAGTAATTCACGAAATTAAAGTCTATAGACTTATCAGTCTCCACAAGAAAGCAATTAAAATAGCTAAAGAACTTCATCAAAATAAAGTTATTCTGAAAGTTAAAATTGTCTGAGCTAAAAAGATAAAAATCTTTCCTAAAAATAACCCAGTGAAAAATAACCTAGCTAAAAAGGATAGAATAAAGATATGGGAAAGGCATACTTAGATGAACTCGATTGATACTATATAAAGTCGATGTTAATTAAAATGCCTATATTATGAAGTATCACAGTTTTAAGTCCAACAATTCATTTACTTACAACAATTCATTACACTTTCCTCCTTTATAATTCAAAGCAATTCTTTTGAAAGATCCGTAGTCATTGACAATTATCAAGTTATCATCATGAAAGCCAAAGCAAGCATAACTTTGCATTTAAACTTAAAAGTCAGGCATTTGGTACTGGCAGTAACTATACTATGCATCGAAGAATGGCAATAATTTTCTTAAAAGATAGAGTTTTGATTTTGGATTCTTGTAAACTTACGTTACATTTTAATATCTCCTCTCTTTCTGAATTGATTGATGACTACTTGTTATGGACAAGGTTATGAGGCAAATACATGTACAATGTTTGAGTCACTTGTACATGATAGCCAGTTTCCACCCCTACTAAATGATAAAGAGTATATTACACCATACTCGTTACCTCTTCTGACTTCCTGCAGCATCTCTCCAGTAGAAGTGTTAAATATTCTTATATTTGTTCCTTTTTCGCTACTAGTAGCAACTTTATCTCCATTAAGTGTCAAAGTGATATTACTTAGAGCTATATATAATTTTAGTCTTACTTGACTGATGTGCTCGGATTCTTCGTTGTCTTTCTTCATTTAAAAAGACTAAAAGTATCTTGCCATGTTCTAGTCCAGGACATGCCAAAACCAAGTTCTAGGGATCATTGCTCATAGAAATAAAATTGTAAGGCTATTCCTATGAAAATTTAACAGTAGGTATTACGTGCTCTATCTCTAGCTAGTAAAAGTTAAGAATGTGTATTTTGTTTGCTATGGCCACTACCATTTTGTTTAGCCGTATTTTGACTGCTTGAATGTTGGACTCGAAACTCACATCACCGATGATGTTATTTAAGCCTTGGTTTCATCGAGAGTACTATCGTCGAATATTGCGACTCTATTAGCCACAAAAGCTGAGTTCTAAAAACCCACGAAGGCCAACAAGTTAGTCCTGTTGTACATTTCAACGAGTTGAAGAGGAGCTCCGAGATCTCGATGTTGTTTGATTTTCAAAGGTTAAGTGGTGAGTATTTTGAAACCTTTGTTCGTAGCTAAAGCTATGCAGCTATTATCCCAGTTAAAACTGACCGTGTTGACAATCTAAAGAGGCTCCTTTTCCAACAATTCAATCTCCTCATAGCTGCCAAACATTTTAGAATTAAATATTAAACCAGAAAAACATATATCCTCAGATTTAGTTAATATATAAATGGGCATTTACTATTTATTATTCGAAGCATACTATAATTCTGATAATTTAATCATAGTTTTATATTTAAAGCATAAAATCTTGGCAGCCAGGAGGGAGATGATTGGGACAGTAGCTCAGTTGGTAGAGCGCATGTTTCGCATATATGAGGCCAGGGGTTCAACTCCCCTCTGTTCCACTTTTTATAAAATCAAACATCCATACTCCACCTTCTTTCAAGGAGTATAAAAAATGAAGCTGGGATACCTGACAATGCCTACACTAAAATCAAAAAAATTAATTATTATTAACGTGGAATTAGATTATTTTATATTTTATTTCAGCATAACCAGAAAAATTCTTTTTCTGATTACAAGAAGCAAAGGAATATAGCAAAAAATCGGCTCCTCCTTTTTTCTGAAGGCAGATAACCTTCTGCCACCTTTTAAACAAATTTCTTCTTGAATTAGATTCCCCATCAAATGACCCAACACCTCAAAAATTTTGATAAAACAGCTTTTTATACTTTTGCAGAGTTGCAATAAAGATATAAGAAGCCAAGCTTGAATATAATAGAACAAGAATAGCTGTAGAGTTTGCTGATGGAAATAAGATCCTAAAAAAATGAATGGCAAGGTAAGTGTTAATTATCAAATATTATTTATAATATTAGATGGCAACAAAAGATGGGAAGAGGATGGAAACTATGCCATTGCGAAGCACGCGACGAAATAAATACGAACAGCTTCGAGAAGCCAATAATCATGAAGCTTTGAACCAAGTTAGTCTTGATGAGTAGAAAGTTCATCATATTCATATCGAAGATCCTAAATAATAATAAAACAGCCCGAAAAACGAAAAGTAAAGTACATCTCCCCCCAATAATGATCCACAAATTATCCCCCTTCTAGAGGATAAAGCCCGCAGAGTCACTCGCAGTACTGCACCTATCACCAGAAAGATATGCAGTGAAGCCAATCTACCAGACGAGATTCTCAATCAGGAGGATAATTTATTTAGAAAAGCCTCAGAGTAACCCACCTTGAAGAAGGTGGCAAAAGAAGAATCAGCGAAATCTTTGTCTGAAAACGGATGTCTTGATTTGGCTGCAACTGTCAAGAGATCAATTGCAAAACACACTGAAAATGTTTTGTCACCTTACAATTAAGTAAGGAAATCATACAGGAGGATTCATAAGAGTGAAATTGTATCAATTCCTTATCGTAAGTGTCATGATGCCTTTGAAGGGAGGATTGTATCCATCATAAACAAGATTTAGTCAGGAAAGAATTGCTTACGTGATTTTTAAAGTTTACTGTAACGTATGCAACGAATCAATGGTAAAGACATGATGAACAGATACATAATTGCAGGAATCTCGACAATCATTAAACTCTCCAGAGAAAAAGGCATCTACGATGTAACATTGATCTCATTCAGCTGAAAATCATTTAACGCTTGGAAACATAAGAGAAGAAGCTGAAATCCAAAATCATTGAAGAAATGGACAAAGTAGATGAGTTTAATCATTGTCTACTTATTCAGAACTAGTAGATTATTGATAGTAGGGAATACAAAAGAATGATCGTTAGGAAATGCTACAAAATTATGAAATCACAGAGAAAAAAACATAATATTCACAGTGGAGGACATGGAGAATTGCGAGAGACAGTCTTCCGTGACTGTTAGAAGCTTTTTAGCAGCGAAGCTAAAGTGGGAAGTTTAATAAAGTTTATAAAATAAAAAATTAGCAATCTGCAATAATGAGATTGCTTCATTTTATAACTATTATTTTAGAGCTTAAACTTCTATATTAACCATAAGATAACCATAAGACAGAAGTCAAGGATCTAGATTATTAATTTTTAACCTATTGGCATTCTTTGAACGATAAATAGATTCGAGAAAATTTCACTACCATTTTCTAAATTAAAGATTATCCATAATGAATTTTTCTTTATAGGGTAAATTTCTTCCTCTCAATCGATCAGAGTGAATTAAAGATGTACTAAAAGGCAAGAATTAGTTAATCTTACTTTTTTAATTGATAAATATTATGCTAGACAAAGTTTTGTCTGAAAATGCCAAAAAATTGTATTTTTCAAATTCGAACATATCTAACAAAATCAATAAGATCATTACTTAGCTTTTATAAAAAAGAGAGCGATTGTTCGAGATAAAAGATAAAAAAAATGGTATCCGAATAAAAAAGAGTGGCCTTGCCTGTGGTCAAATTACCATATAAAAAAATCAAGATATTGGATGATGGTTTAATTTTCGATGATAAAAAAACTTGAGTCTCCAATTATTTTTTGATTGAAATCATTCTGACAAATTATCACGTCAAGCCTTTTTGTCTGAAATAAATCCATTTTTGCATAGCTAACGATGAATGATGGTTTGTCCGAAAACAAAAAACATCAACTGCATCCAGTTGCTTGTCAAATATTTCAGCTGAGCATGTTTCTAGGCAGGCAGGGGTTTCATATATTGTCTGAAATTTTTGAAAAACTATTCAGTCACGGTATTCGGAAAGACCATTACTTTGCGATCCAAACTGATTGCTAAATTCTAGCGATACTTCTTGATGGAATGAATTGAGTTTGCTACTTTATTAACAAAAAAATAAGGAATCATTGCAACTATAGTTGCTATGAGTGGGTTCAAAACATAGAAGTTAGCAACATGCTCAGAATATTGATTTAAAGTTGAGTAAACTCCGAAGTAGAGTGTAAAAAACATAGCAGAGTTTAGTATATTTACGGAATAATGGCCTGGATATAGTCTATATTATCCGTAAGTTTATTTTAAATAAGAGTAGGCTTAGTAAAAATCGATTCGTTCCTTATTTCTCCCTCTTAATCTTGCCTGCACCTATCTAACATACTTGATAGGAGTGTTACGTATATACGAAAAAATTCCAACAAGTGCTCCTTTATGATACTAATTCCAGTTGATTCCTACATAGATTCCAAAATTATCAAGAAAAGTTTTGAAACTAAATGATATACAAGTTTGTATATTAAAAGTGGAAAAAGCGGTGAATTTGAGTCTGTTGTATACATTCCACTTAGAAATATTGTTCTTGAGACGATGATTTTCATAGATTTATTGCAGAGCTATAAGACTACTTACAGTACATGTAAATAAAGTTATGCCAATTTTTGGAGCTAAATTTTGCTATTCAAGGTTGAAAAAATTGAGCAGAGACTGTACGAATACTGCAGGATTTCTTTCTATTTAGAGGGTTTTCCCGCGTTCTTATCTAGTTTTCATATATTCACAATTAGAATTAATTATTTTTATATCAACAATGGACCCTGAACAACTCATTTAACCCACAGAAAAGAATAGCAATAATAACTAAAATAAAAAAATCAACTTTGAAATGCACTCTGTTATGATACCACCCAACCGTATGACTCCTCTCAAAAATAATTGGGAAAAGATATGCTAAACTGTTGTCAAAAATATGAAGCTACAAATTAGGATGAATGCCAAGAAAAAAACAGTTGATATTAGAGAGTGCTAAGAAACATAAGATAGATCTGCTATCCAAAGAACCTACGATTTTCTTAGAGCTTTCATGCTTGGCTTTAATATTTAAGACTCTATTGCCATGTTGAGACTTGATGATCTATTTTTAGAGACCTTTCAGATAAAAGATGTCAAAAATTTGCAAGGAGATCACTTGTCCCGATGTATTGCTCGTATTTCTGGAGAAAAAGGAAAAACAAAAAATGCAATATAGAATGCCACTAAGACTCGTATAATTTTAGCAGACAGCACTATCCATGTGATGGGCAGTTACGCAAATATGAGAAGTGCACGGGACTCTTTATGCAGTTTGATAATGGGTACTCCTCCTGGAAAAGTATACTCCCAACTGAAGTACGTTTCTCGAAGATTGAACTAAAAATTTTGATTTGATTAGATTGATGTATGATTGAGATGGATCTTTATTGATTTTGTAACGAGGAAGGCAATTATAGTATATAATGATCACCAGTGCTCAAAAAAGAAGAAATTATTCCAGAGATTTAGCCTATTAAAATAAATCAACTTTGACTCGCAATCATAAAGGGGACTTCATCTTCAACCCATATCCAGGCATGAGCTTACTCAAAGATAAAACACTCAACAGATCTTCAATGTAGCAGTAATTTAACATAGCCCTCATTAGACTACTGAGTATTACTTGAAAAAAAAGCCAAGCACGCCTCACAAAATTAGCCATAACTTTAGCACTATCGACAATCATATTAGTAGTTTTAGCAACAAAATAAAAAACCTTCGAAAAAATGAAGAAATTCAAGAAAATAAATAAAGTACTATCACATAAACAATTACTACCCATTATTTCTAGAAGTCGCGCTCAGCTGTTTTCAAAAAATCAGAAGTCTTTTACAAGTAGTTTAAAGAACAACCTTCCTCTACCATCCCTTACTTCATCTAATGCCTCAAGAGAAAATCTATCGTTGCGACCTAAACTTGCATGCATATCCACAACTCCATGCTCATCTTTAAGCAATATTTACGGTCAGCAAATTTGACGAAATGCCGTACTCCTGACAAAAACATCCCACCTTAAAAATAGAGTATTTTTTGTACCATATAGATAGAAAGACAATCGTTTTCGATATGGACGAAACTCTTATCCATACCAACGAACTTATAACTAAAGGCTTCGAGTTAAAGGTGCCATTTAAATCAGTACAAGGAAAGATAGTGAATGGATATGTAAATGTTAGACCCTATGCAAAATAGATCATTAAAAATATGAGTAAATACTTTGATATTATCATCTTTACTGCGGGAAATCAGTGTTATGCTGACCCGATTTTGGATTATTTGGATCCTGATAGATGCATTCAGCATAGATTATACCGCGAGTCCTGTACCATGGTCAATAATCAAATGTTTGTCAAAGATCTAAGGCTTTTGGGAAGAAAACTCGAAAATGTAGTACTTGTCGACAATGCTCCTCATTCCTACATTTTACAGCTTGCAAATGGCATTCCTATCCTAAATTACATGAGGGGGAAAGAAGATGACCAACTTGTTAAGGTAGAAAGCTATTTGATGAGTTTACTAACAGTTTAAGATGTAAGAGTGATAAATACACAAACCTTTAGACTGAACTAGTATATTCGATATGAGAACTACAATAGATTGATCCATGAACTGTATGGAAAATGGTTATGATAATTTCTTATTTTACATAAGAATAAACTTTGTTTTAGGATTAAATAATAACATTTTACAATCATTTAAGCCTTTTAAATCTTTGGAAGAGAAAATATCTTTTTTCTATATAATTTTTAATAAATTTTGCTAGGATTAAGTAAAAGATTCACCAAAAATAATTTCCAGATAGTTGAAAATATTAATAGGCTCATTTTTATGCTCTAAGATAACAAAGGTATCTAAAGAAATTGAATCTTAGAGGTTTAAAATACTTAAACTTTCAAAACTTAGTGCAATCAATCTAGTATTTCTATTAATAGAATAAAAATGCATTAATTTTGCTTATAAGCACTCTTCAGTGGCAATTACACCACTCTCAAAGAAATCATGCTCAAATTTAGCTACTTTCAAGAAATTATTCAAGATCTCACAGATGTACATCTTCATCTATCAAGTCACAATTTAGATGTATCATCTCTAAACTGCAACCCTAAACAATTAACAAAAACTAACCTCTTTACTTGTATTCTTCCAATCTTTACTTTTTCTTTGAGAAGGGTGGTATTTATTGCAAAGAAATGATGGGAAAATCAGAAAAATCTATAAGAATCCGCTAAAAAAATAGGCAACTTACGAACAATACCAAAATAATTGTCAAACTCCCATAAATTAAAGAATCGATTGCTTTTTAGATTGATTAATTTGACACTTACTAAGAGAAGAGCTACTCGATTAACAAAAATGTGTATTACTCTTCTACAAGCAAACCTACGATCGCCATTCGTTTACCTTTGAATGAGCTGAGCTAAGAGTATCAGTAGTTATTGAAAAATATTTCGAGTTAAAAAGTTAAGTTTTTGGCTTAGTAGGGTTCATTCTTAAACCTAGAAAAACACATTATTACAGAAAATATTCATAAATTTCAATATTTAATGCTCAGCTTTGGACAGTATTTGTACCATAAAAGGCTAAGAAATTAACATCTTTTTTTTCTAAAAGTAAATTGAGTCTTCATTTAGAATGGAGTTGTAGAGATCCAAAATAGTAACAAACCCAAAAGTAAATACATAGTTAATGCCAAGTCAGTAATTGGGCTATAGTCAACTGATTAAGAAGCTACGAAATCAATGTCTCATAAGTTAGAATGCTACGTAATCAAAAAAAGTTTTTTAAAGAGACATTTTTCAAAATACACCAATAGAAGCCCTATGAACCATTTATTCACTCAATCAGCCCATAATTTGATAAGTATATGCGAAAAATCTTTCAGTAAACCCTACGATGAATAATTTTAAAAATAAAAAAGCTAAAATAAGAAAATCTAGAATTCTGGAGATGAAAGGTTTATCGTATCTAACGTCTAGTGCCTAAGTCGAGGTAGGACTGGATTCTCAAGCATAGGCAGCTTCAAATAGAGTGGTTAACAGAGAGATCGTCTTTTAAGATTAAAACAGCATTTTTCTAATTTTTACAATGAGGTATTTGAAAAATATTCGTAAAGAAAGATGCGGCATATTGGATTCAACTAAGACAACAAATAGAATCTTATTCTCTATAATATTAGGGTGTTGAAAAGAAAAGCACCAAATATGGACTAACTCAAGAAAAAACTAAGTAAAATCAGAATCTAAAAAATGCAAGCATGTAAAAATACTTTAAAAGTCGATGGAAATGAACGCTAGCTCATTTTCACTAAAATAAGGGCCAAAAACTTACAATAATGATATTTTTAATATTTATTTTCGCTACCAAAGTCGTTTTTTGCAATATATAACTATTCTAACACAAAGTTAGCATGACCGAAGCTTCCAACTACAAGTGAAATTTAGAGAAAGCTCATCTAATTATGTATTTACTTATTAAAAACCTAAAACTATCACTGATCGATAAAAATAAAAATAGCAGAAAAATGTAAGAATCAAAACATTTTAAGTAAAAAATTGATTTAAATTCATACTTCCTTCAAAAAAATTCGGAAATAAGTCTCTAAACTAGTTTTTAAATAATGGGTAACTACATGAAATTTACGCTGACTATTAAAACTATATAATTTAGATATTATCTTTGAAAAAAATGCCAGTGCCTCAAGATTTGAATAATTCTGCAAATACCCAACAATATTTACTCGATGGAGCCATTTATGTGATCAAATACCCCATTACGGTCTTTGTGATGAATCAAGAGTACATCTAGAACAACTTCAAAAAACAGTTCTCAAAAAAGATGAAAACTTTGTAATATAACCCTGCCTCAAACATTTTCATAGAAATTGAGTCTCAGCCATACCCAAAGAATAAATGATGTCATCTGACTGTATTTATACAAATTTAATGATGATAAATACCCAAAATGTACCATTGAAGTTTAGGGCATTTCGTAAACAAAAAAAAACTTATAAAGACTGTATATTTTGAAGAATAAGATGTTTAACAGTGTCTGTTTTGATTCTAAAAGCAATAGTTTGTAAACTATGGTCTTTGTCTGACGATTACCAAAAGTTTCAAACCCGCTCTTAATTTATTGTCTTTTTGTATGACATTAAATAAACAAGATTATTATTTCCATTCGAGTTGAGACTAATACCACACTACTTAGAAACTACTAATTCGAGATGGAATCAAACAAAATAGAAATGTTGATTAATTTTTAGCTTGATTGATTTTAATAGCTCTCTGTAAATTTACTTAGATAGTGATAAAACTTAATAAATCAACTATAAAAACGACCAAAAGTTGTTAGAAAATAGTTCAACACCCGGCAAATACCTTTTTAAAATATTTGATTATTTTTACTGGTTGCTTCTAGAGTATATTCTTCTTTAATTATTACCACTATTTAATAATCATACAGGCATTTTAACTAAGTAAGGCTGTTTTGAGATGAAATCAGCATTTTACTCAAATAAGAGCACATAGCAAAATTATTAATGATTTACTGTACTTATAGACATTTACAGACCTTAATTCAATCTTTAATTATCAATACTAGATCTAAAATAGGAATTAAATTAAATTAACATTTAAGCGGCTATAAACTTTATATTTTTTGCAATCAAAAAATCCATTCTCAGCAACTTCCTGATTGCTACTTTATATTTTATCAACATTAAAAGTAATATTCTCACCATTCAAAACTCAAAAAATGATAAAAACCAACATTCTTTATATTTTATGTGGTAAGATTATAATTTTAGATTTTAAAAATGGGTTCAGGGTCAAGCGATTAACGTAAACAGAGCGAATAAGAAAACTAATGGATGAAATATTAATCTGAAATATCAAAAGACAAACCCAGCTAGATTTAACCTTTTACTACCAAATAACTTGCCCACCTTTAGTAACTCTTTGCCTCACTTGACAAGAAAAACCTCAAATCATTGGAAATCAAAGACTTCGAAGAAATAACATATCTCAGAGACCATCAATTTTTCCCAAGAATACGAGAACTTTTTGATTAATAAATGAAAAAAACAAAAGCCAAAAGAATCAATTTCGAACTCTTTCTGTTTTTACTGTCTGTCTTCCATGTGAGAACTTAACCTGAAAACAAATACAAATACTTATTTAGAATTCTTGACTGTGACAAAAATATGAAAGTAGATGCATCGGATCTCAATAAAATTTATAAACTTATATATAGATAGTCTTTTTTGCCAGAAGAGGATTACTCTAAACTTGTCACAGAGACTTTGATCCGTTTTGGCAACAAGGGAGAAATAAAGTTGGAAAATTTAATGGAACTCGTACCTTAAGATGAAGTAAAATAGTGCCTCAGCTTTAGGTTTAACAATAAATTTGCTTGATTTTACGCTCTTTTCATCTAAATAATTTAAGATATTAAGTATTTATCACTAAGTGATTATGAGTTTAGAAAACTAACATATTTTTTAAAACTATAGGAAAGAGAGTTCTCCTCTATACAATAACTTTATTGTTTTTTATTTACTTTTATTATACTCACTATATCTTTTACACTTCATTCGAATATTTGAATCAATTATAGCAATGTAAAACTATGACGAAATCTACAAAAGTAATTCAATTCCAACATAGTTATTCTTGCAGGAGACGCCAATGTAGGAAAAACCAATATTGTTTATCGCTTTGTAAAACCCAACACTGAAAACAATAAAAATATCGCACCTACTGTAGGAGTCTAGTTTTCCTCAAAATCAGTTCTCCTCCCTGAGGGCAAATCCATTAAAGTTCAAATTTGGGATACAGGTAAACCCATCATTATGTAGCTGGTCAATAACAATACAGAGCCATCACAAATGCGTAAATTTAAAAACATAAAGGCATTATCGAAAAGCTCAAGGAGCACTCGTGGTATTTGATATGACAAATGAAACAACATTTAAAAGTATCAAAAGATGGGTTTAAAGTATTCGATAGTATGCAACTGAAAATGTTGTAATTGTATTGGTTGGCAACAAAGCTGACCTCAAATCCAGTCAAGTAGTGACCACAGCTGAAGGAAGAAGATTAGCAAAAGAACTAGGAGTATTTTATGAAGAAACGAGTGCAATTACAGGAGATAACATCGAGCAATGTTTTAGATTAATGCTAGAATGTAAAATACTTTTAACATAGAAATTTACAAACGTAAAAAACAATAGGCTCCTTTCAAAAATGAGTCGAAAGTGCTACATCTCAAACAGCCAGAACACTCTTCCGAGAATAAATAGTGTTAGTGTTGAACTATTTATTACTCATTTAATTGTATTGTTTGAAGCTGTATCTGTATCAATCAAAGATTAAATGAGAAATCATTTTAATTATTTTTGATGGAGTTGCAGATGTTTACTGCCATCGGGGCTTGCACACACTTCAACCCTTTCTTAAGTTATATTGCTTATATTGCTCGGTCGAGGGTTTTCAGGATTTTAGTGAATATCGTCCCCTAATCTTTTGATTTAGAAACCATGAGTACCTTTAACTCTTAATTTTTCATCTTTTCTATGTTCAGCTTACTCTTTTTCTCTTTGAGAGTGGCTGACCATATGATACTACTGAGCTATGAAGGCATTGTAAGCTTCTTTACTTCGATCTACTTTATGCTTGGCAGGGGTTGCTTCAGATTACTTGTTTATTACTTTATGCTTGAAACTAGACTCTTTTTTTGTCTCTTTTTTTAATGGAGGGCCTTATCTTTTTTTAAGATGATGATAGACATGTATATTAGGTAGAGCTTTCTTGTTATGAAGCTATATTTCTGCTTGATTTTTACAGTGGTTGCATTTACACTTATCACTTGAAGAAGAAACCTCCTTACTTTAAGTGTTTTTAATGTGATGATGCATGTTCCTATAATGTTATTATGTTTATTACGATTACTTGCGAGAGCTTTCTAATAAATAAACTTTATAACTGTTTCAAGCTTTTTATAGTAAATTAATGGTTAGTCATCTTTTCACATTTTTTTCAATTTATTTTTATTTAAATATTTAAGCTGTAAAGCCAAAATTTATGATATTAATAAAAAACTCGATAAATTTGAAGTAAACTTATTCATAGATTAAAAATAGTCCTTTAAACCTTTTTAATTAATAATCCAGCTATAAAATTGTTAACTTTAAAAGAAATTAAAAGCTGCACATTTATACAATATCTTAATATCCCTTTGTCAACCATCCAAAAGATCTTGTAGGACTGGCGAAATACTCAAAAATTTAAAAAAGCCAAAAGTTCACAGAGATCAAATTATTAAAATTTAAAAAGATAGTTAGTAATGGAAATTATCTATAATATAAATGAGTTGTTAGTTTAAAGTCAAATACCACATTTAATCTCTCTAAACCAAAAATAATCCCCTATTCACTCACATACAGGCTTATCTCATCTCCAATAATACCACACGACTTGTATCTGAAGCCAAGTAACTTACCAATAATCATGCATATTTTAAATCCAACATCAACGAAAATGGAATTATAATCAATTATAATTCAGCAACTGGCAAATATATAGAAAGCAAAGTGAAGTTATTTTTTTAATTTGAAGCTGAAGATAAGTTCATCAAACTGGGTGAAGCATTCATCGATCTTGCTGATATCGTTAATAATGATAAAAGCGGGTAGCTTTTGAGTTATAGACTGGAGAAGTGTTACGACAGAAACGCCAAAGTATGGTTAGTTGTTGATATTAGTCCTATTTAACATAAAAGACTAAACAAAAGTACAGAAATGAGAGATAAAAAATAGAACTTGCACATAAAGAGCCATAAAGATTTACCTCAAATTAAACCACTAGTAAACTCAGTTTATTAGAGACACAACTAAACAGAAGGCAGTATTTTCTAAAATTCCATATTTAAATAGGATCTTTCGTTAATAAGCTAAAACAAAACCAGTTATAACCCAACTAAGATACAGTTTGAAAGATGCACTAGAGGAAAAACTTAAGCTCTTAGGAAAATCTCGCCAAATAAAGAAGAGTTGGAACTGATACAAGAAGATTTGACCCTAGCAACTACCAATTTAAGATTAGTTCAAAATTAAATATCTGCAATTGAATAAAAATATCTTTAGGTTTCGAAAAAACTGCAGTAAACTGACCATAAACTCAAAGTAACTCTAAAATAGAAGTCGAAATTACAGGAAACATGCTAATAGCTTCAGATCAAGTTAAATATGCTTTAAAAAAGTAGCACATTCTCACAAAAATAGCAACAAAATCAGGAGGCACAAAAATATTTGAAAATGTTTCATTAAAGCGAGAATCTTAGAAATAAACTTTTATTTTAAATTGAAAATTAAAGGAAGCAGGTTCGAGAGAAAATGAAATAAGTATAGAAAAGAGCCGTAACAATTTCCAAAAATACAAAAAGTGTGTAAAAGCAGGAATAAATGCTCAAAGAAGATGTAAGAAGCTGCATGTTGTAAATCAATAACTTATAGTGTTAGCTAAACTCTTAGAAGAGTGTAAGATTGAAGAAAGAAGAGTAGATAAAAAATAATTTGCTTTAAATAGAGCGGCTCTAAAAATAATTAAAATTGAGATAAAGTGAAATAGGTAATATGAATAAACAGCACAGCTAACTAGCTCAAGAATTATAAATAGGTAAATTAACTATCAATGAGTTAGAACACGAAAGAAATGAATTCAAAATTATGGGTGAAAAAAGGTTATAAAGAATTCAGTATTACGAAGCAGAAATAGCCAAATCAAACTAAATTCTAAAATCAGAGAGACTCAAGTACAGCAGATATCTTCAAGAAATGTCATAATATACAGAGAGATAGCAAAAAAATTTTGAGAAGTATATCGAGTAACTGTAAACAAAAACGTTAAATGACTACAACAAAACCAATGAGAATACACAGTTAAAAAGAGATATTACAAAGCTGAATAGATGGTTGAATGAGTAAAGAGAAAGAAACAATAATCTATATAGTTAAATATAACAACTAAGAGAATAACATCACTCATTAGAAAGAAAAATGACCAAAGAACAAAATCAAAATATGATGCTTTAAAAATAAAAAGGAATACTTTAAAGAGAATTGATGAAGTTGAAATAAATACATGAACAGCTTTCATAAGAAATAAAAAATCAATAACAATATATGATTTAAATACAAACTGAAGAACTCATTGAAAGATCATATGCAGAAAGAGATGAATTCTGGAAAAACTAATTAGAAAAAGTGGAACAAGATACTAGACTCATGATTGAAAAACATAAAAAATAAAAATACGCAATTCTAGCTAAATCCAAAAAAATGTAAAAATAGTTGAACTAACAAAAAAAAGAATGTTAAAACTATAAAATGAAGATAAGTCACTTAGAAGAAATAGTTATTAAAAAATAAAGATAAGCTAAAGAATAAACATTCAAAACAAACCAATTACAAGAAAAAATTAAGGAAATTGATAGTAAAATTGCTTAGAAATAAACCAAGATTACATAGTTGGAAAAATAAAATTAAAGAATATAATAACTATCGGACATTTTAGTTAAAAACTAAGAAAAACTATCCTTGAAAACTAAATAAACTCTAAATATTAAGGCAGAACTATAAAAATAACGAAAGTTAAATAATAAATATCGAATGTAAGTTAAAGAAGCATTCGCAGCTATTTCTGATGCCATAACTAAATCTTAGAAGTAGCAAATATTTTATAACTAGCTCAGGTATGATCATCTTGAGCCTTAGTCTTTGCTGCTGTTAAATACAACGCTCAAAATTTTGACAGACAAGCATAATCGAATCAATTTGAAATTATAAAAAGCGTAATAAATTAAGAATGAGCTTGATTAGAGAGAAAAGAAATTAGAGCTAACAAATAATGTTCCTAAATTTCAAAGAAAGCTTTCTAATAGTTCTAAAAACTTAAATAATTCTTTTAGGTAAGAGGAGGATATTTTCATTTCGAGCAAACTAAATGATTCAAGAACAACCCGTTTTATGTAAAAGAAATAGTAATAAGAAGTCATTTCGAGTATACTCAGACAAGAATTAAGTGAAGTTAAAAACAGATTAGAAAAACAAAAATAAAGGAATATTCAAATGTAAAAAGAAATTTCAAGATTATAGTAAAATATTGAAGATTAAAGAAGATAATTAACAAAGACAAAAAAATTACTATAAATCAAGTCAGAAGAATATGAAGCAGAGGTTGCAAATGGTTTAAAAAAATAGAAAAATATTGTTAGTGCTAAAGAGGAAATCAAAAGTTTAACCTTGGAGCTTGAAAACACTAAAAACCAGCTATAAATCATCAAAAAGATTCAAAAACAATAGAAAATTCAGCAGACAAGAAAAAATTCAAACTCCATTATTTTACAACCAAAAAGTCAAGACGAATCATTTTTCAAAGTGATAGATTTATAGAGAAAGTTAAGATAAAATCAATAGGAATTGTAGAAATTAAAAAAGTAAAAGGAGGAAAGGAGAAAAGAGTAACTACCCCAAAACAAGCAAGTCAGAATTATATAGCTTAAACTGAAATAACATGAAGTGACGATTAACAATCTCAAAAAATAACTTGATGAGGAAAGGAAAAATACAGATCAACAAAAAGAGATATTCAACGTTCGTGTGAAAAAAACGAAATAAAACTTTGAAGAGTAAATCTAAAATCATATTAAATAAAAAAAGCAACTCAAATAAAGTTTAGAAATTCAAGAATAGAAGTTAAAGTAACTTATCAGAAAAAATAAAATTCTTGAGGAGAATTTGAAAATGTTAAAATCGTAACTTAGCAGCATTGCAGAGAAAGAAGAGAAAAATAGAAAAACAATCATAAGCTAATGGGAGTTAAAGATAAAAAGTCTCCTCACTCAAAACCAAAATGAATTGTCAGTTTTGAAAAGGCAGATGGAAGATCAAAGAACTGTTTAAATATCTCTTAAGTAGCTAATCCATACAAAATAGAAAGAGATCAAGTAACTAAAAGAAGAAATAGTTAAAAAAATAAAAGACAACTAGAATTCGATTAGCCAGTGTTAAATATACGGAATAAGAATAAAAAGCCTAGAATAATAGTAATAAATATACAAGTAAACTATAGGCATTTTGTAACAAAAGGTAAAAGATTCATCAGAAAGCAGTAAAAAGAATACAAACAAGTTGCATGAAAGTACTTAATTGAAATCCAATTATTCGCAAAAAACTTTTACTTTTCGCTGATTAGCATTTATATTGAATTTATCCTTTTCAAGTACTGTTTATAATTAAAATAATATTGCCAATTTAGATAATCGTGATTTCATCCCTTGATTTAAATTCAACTGATGAAGAGGATATTGTGTGCATCAGGCATGGACGTTCATAGTTTAACTAAGGCTAAATATAGTTCTTCAACATTAATACACATCTATAATATCCATAGGCATAGGATGATAAAGTTTTACGGGACTCTGTGCTGTTTTCACCAAAATATGTAGATTCACCTCTCTCGAAGTAAGGAATAGAACAATGCATGAAACAAAGATAAAATCCTAAGCTTTCTCAAGTTAAACTAGTTTTAGTGTCACCTCTTTTAAGAGCATTACAGATAGCTAAAATCATTTTTTAATCAAAGAAAATACCTTTTATCGTTTTACCCTAGCTAACAGAAGCCTTTAGATATGGCTGTGATCTTTGTAGTCATTTAAATGAAAAGAAAGAAAAGTTTCCCGAAATGGACTTCAATCATATGAAACATTTTGGAAATCATTGGTATATATAACATTTATTAAATGAAAAAAACAAGAAAGTTTTCGACCAAATTATGCATGAGCATCCCCAACTCAGCTTAAATCAAAAGCATTAGGTTATCTGTAGCCTTGTAGCTACGAAGTAACTCTACGAAAATAGTGAGGAGCTAAGAATGAGAGTAAATAGAGTCAAACGTATCTTGTAATAATACCGCAAGAGTTATGATAAAATTGCAGTAGGTTCACATTCTTGGACTCTAAGATACCTATTAACTACTAAATTTGATCAAAATAATTATCCCATCCATCTCCCCACAGTTTAAAATGCAACACCCATTTGGGTTTGCCTCAAAAAGTTGCTTGCTCATTTATGATAATGTGTAAATGTTTCTTTTATTAACATTTGTATTCCCAAACATATGTATTAGCTTTCAAACTTTCTTATTTATTCTAAATGCACAATAAATCTAACTATTTTAGTATTAATGTGATGATCATTTACTCATTTCCTTTAGATCTTGCTGAAATGTATCAGCTAGTTCATCTTCGTTACTGTTGATCCATCTAGTTCCAACTAAACTATATCTTAGTAGGCCTTGCCAAGGACTTTGATAAAATAGTTGTCTATTTGCTCCCTCAGGTCTGATAGTTATTCTTTGATTCTTCTTAAGCACACTGAAAAACTCAGGTTGTGAACGAATTGATATTCCTTTTGCTCCTTGTTTTTCGGCTATTTCAGCTAAAGTATAGATCTTCTCTGAAGCTTTATTGAAAAATTATTTTTCTGGCAAAATAGAATACTTGACAAAGAGTGAGAAAAGTTTGTTCATCACTCGATTTTTTTAATTATAAATTATAATGAGTGCAAATAACAATTAAATCCAAATAATCGTCCATCACTTTTTGCCTTTATTCGTTTGGTAAGCTTTTAGCTCTTTGATGATAAACTCAATTGGATTAAAAACATTTTGGTCGATTTCGGCATCACTATCATCCTACAAGATTTTCTGTTTGCCTTTCGCAATTCTCTTGCGAATCAACGCTTAAACAGCTTATTTTTTCATGCCCAAAGCATTATGCAACTATTCATCATCACTTTATTCATAATCAGAACCCATTTCTTCCTTTTAAATATCTCTTTGTATGTACTTTTTCTCAAGCTCATCCACTATCTTTTTCTTTTTGAGACGCTATTCATGTTTAATAACCTACTAGGATTTTACTATATGATCGATAAGCTTTATATTTGAGAATGTACTTTAAGAATGACATCGTTGATAACAGGGTAAACCTGTGTTTTTAGAACTTCGAAGGGAGTGACTTATTGTTGGGTGCCATTACGATGGTTCATCTGATCGAGGGCGTTGAGTTGAGGTTACATAATATAAATAGTAATTATTATGAGTTTAAAATGAATGTTTTTAAGAAGTTAGAAATAACAGTCATCAATGTTCTGCCGATTTAAAGTAAATTATCTGAATATCACATAAAATTTGTTTATTCATCAATTTTTAGCCAAATTAAAATATAGAGTCTTACACTCTATAAAATTGATAAGTAATTATGTATTGTCGCGTACCTCGCAAAATCAAAAGATACATGACAGATCCCGACGAAATTGAAAAATAGCTAAAATACAAATACAATAACCTCACTCTCGAAGAAATCAAACTTCAGCTCAACCCTTTCGAAGCACTCAATGAAATAAGAGTACCCTCAGTACACAACAATCGTCTCAACAATCAGAAAACACTCAACCATATTGCTCCCATCCAGCATAAGTATCACCTACAGACAAACGCTCACAATAAACTCAATAATATACATTTACCTCCCTATAGCAATAATAACGGCTATGAATTGCCTAAAGCTAACAAATTACCACTGGCATTTAAGAGAAGCAACCCTTTATTCGTTGTTAATTCACTTATCGGTAAAAGATATTTTATGTAGAGATCCTCAAAGACGATAATGTATAAGCTACTTCAGAATCCCTTGCCAATAAAAATAAGACGACCAAGAAAGAATTATAGAACAAATAATTCAGATAATTTTAAAGCAGAAACGTAAAAATCCGAAGACCTCCTCGCTTGATCGAAAATTAAGTCAACATTTTGGCTCAGCAATCTAGATGTGAAAGTCGGAAAATCTACTCAGAGTAAAAATCGAGGCAGAAATCAAAATTAGGGGAAGTAGAGCTGCTTACTTTTTATAAACCCAAGAGATCAGAAACTACCTATATCAATCAGGAATTTTCCTGATTTTCTTCATTTTTGTCATTCTTTTATGTAAACTTATAGCTGTGATTAGAAATTCATATTTTCTTACTAGTAGAGTATGCTCTTCATTTTAAACTTAATTACTCATACTTCAAACGAATAGAATATTTATTAAGCGGGATCATTTATAAAATAAATGAGATCACTAATAAAAAAGCGTATAAAAACAGCACCCAATGATATCAATTCTTCATTCCAAACTTAAAATTATGAGTAGGAATAGCTGAAGATGCCTTTCAAACCTTTTTAAGTTAAGTTCAATTCCATGAAGTAATCGCAGATAATACCAGATCGAAAGTAGTCAGTAGTCTCAACAAATTAAAAGCAATATCAATTAGATGAGAGGAGGATCCAAACATAAGCTTAAACTGATGACATCTACTAATAAGATTTCTATGAGTATGATTAATCTTTTGAAGACTATTAAACTGTACAATAATAAAATTAACTCGCTATATAAACAGTAAATCCATAAAACTAGAGTTAACATTAGCAACAAGAGCAACAAGATGACTAATTCTCATGGTATTCTCCTAAATAAATAAACTCTATAAATATTAAACTCATAGAAAACATCTAATTTTTTCGTTATGCTCTGAGAAAGTACAGTTATAACGCAAACATCATAAGAAAACAACAAAAGTAGCTTGAAAAAGTACATAGATTGTTAGTCAGCTAAAATATTTGAGAGATAAGGCCGTTGATTACAATTATGAGCTTTAACTTGAAAGATAGACAGCAAATAAGACTGATCTTTCGAAATCGCAAATAACAAACATCAGACAGGCCTCAGTCTTGATAAAGAAAGCTAAATATAAGATGATCAAATAAAGCCATAGAAAGGCCAATCCAAACAATTTCGAACAACAATATTCCATTATAGAGAACCAATAACGCAGTTTTTAATTGAAGATGGTGAGATAATAGTTGCTATGTAAGAAAAGACAGTTTTATCATCATTAAGAACAAATAAAATAGCTGTAGGACAAAATAAAATGTTATGAATAATCTATAAACAAATTTTAAAGTAAATTGAGTGT
>Ga0194117_10001282_pt1 | contig 29658 bp, 15 predicted proteins | sample TA2MahsurfametaG_FD_160579 | JGI IMG/M metagenome (GOLD analysis project Ga0194117, IMG submission 160579) | Freshwater microbial communities from Lake Tanganyika, Tanzania - TA2015009 Mahale N1 surface | ecosystem: Environmental > Aquatic > Freshwater > Lake | place: Tanzania: Lake Tanganyika... | reverse complement strand
GTATACTCCTGACCATTCACATAAAATGATAATATTTGGTGACCTTAAGATAGTTTCTTTCATTCGATTAAAAACTTCAAGTTCCATTCTTTAAGTATCTATTAGAGCAAAATTAATTTGGGTATCTTTGGGTAGCATACTATCTATTAAGTCAACTTCTACTTATTGGAATCAATTTGGATCATTATTTTAGAATTTTTGATAAGGATACACTCTTGAACCACCAGTATTCCCTAGATCAACCACCTAAACTGCTTTTGAGTAATTTGAACTACCTCCAGCTTTAAAAACTATGGTGATGTCAGCGAGACCATTCAAATAAATGTTTTTAAGTGCTAAATTATGCGAGACGCCAAGAGGCTCAAACATATAGAGTTTTCCATTTGGGCCTAAAGATTTTCCCATAACTACAGCTTATAGACCTATATGACTTCCAATGTTGACAACAGTATATCCAGGTTCTACAAATCTTGCCATGTTTCGCAATATGTGAGGTTGCCAAGAGCCAGTATTCATAATTATACCTGAAACGAGACCATCCTGTCGATCTACAAAAACATCAAGTCCATAGATAGTTGACACAAGAACTTATCTCTCGTTGAGCTAGTATCTTCTATTGGATGTCCAAGAAGTAGCTTGATTTTAACATTGAACTCTAACTGAAACAGTAAAAGTGAGAAGGGTCGTAATGAGGGTTAAATAAATCATCATATATAACTATTTGTTAATAATTAACCTAAATCTAATAATTCAAATGAAAATTACTCAAGTATAAGTTAAGAAAAGGGTATATTTTGATGATAATAAAGTCAATCAGGTTACATTTTTTTACAAATAAGAGTATGCTTCTCTTTGCTGCTTGTTTGTTAAGATATTTATCTGCTGTAAGTATTATACAGGTTCAATTGAAATAGGGTTGTAAACACTACTCAGATTGAATGCCTACTAACTTTATCTTAACAAATTCATTCGCAAATTCGCGATCCCTAAACCTAGCCAACTTGCTGCTGAATTAGGTTTCAATTAAACTGCTTTGTTGAAAATTGCTTTTGCATCTTACCAACTTTTTCTTTGGAGATAAGTTTCAGCAAGTCGAAGATATATAGAGTAACATTGATTCGTAGCAGGTTTTAGTCTCAATAAATAAAGATAGACTTCTTCGCATTCGAATAGTTTTTAGGATTTGAAACAGATTTCAGCTTTGAGTAAGAGTAAGTCTATATTTTTTCCGTCCTTTTCAAGTAAACTCTAAATTAACTCGAAAGCTTGATCAAACTGCTTCCTGGAAATTAAAATCAAACCTAAAATTTGTTTTTTTCTGTCAGAGTTTGGAAGCTTAGGAAGATAGTCATTTGCTAATTAGAAAAACTCATAGTCAATGAAATACTTTAAAACTGCAAAATTAAGTTCTTGAGATTCTTGTTGGGACAGCTGGCTAACGTATTTGCCTGGTTTGGGAACTCTTGGAGTTGGTTCAAGATATGGATTCTTTAGTGGATTTATCTTAATGTTGGGATTACTCTTTATTTGATAGAATTTTTAGGATAAGGCGAGATGTTTATCAGCTTTCTTTTATTCGCCAATTCTTTCATATAAGAAAGAAATCAGTTTTTGTACAATTGCCTTCTCATCTACAGATCCATCAATTTCAACCAGTTTTAGGGCTTATTCTATTGCCTAAGCTTATCGACCTCTATGAGTTTTAAATAAAAAAATTATGAATCGATATTTGAATTCATTAGATTGGGCTACAACTCTTTGATAAAGAGCATATGCTTTGTCATAGAAACCATGTCGAAGACAAAATTTAGCATAGTTTTCTAAAGAGATAATTGAATGATTGTTGATAACTAAAAGATTAAGGTATTTGGATTCAGCTTAAGGTATTTTGTTAATGATCTCATACTATTGAGCCAATCTAGATTATCTTTCTTAATTAGACTAGGAAACTCCATTGAGAGTCTGCTTTCTTACATTTCTTGAATATTCGTGTCCTAAAATTAAGTCTTCATGTAAAGAAGCTGCTTCTGCACCCACATTTTCATCCAGTACTCTTTCCACCATTTATCGCAAAAAGACATTTAACTAGCTTAGAGTTCTTTGAAGTTGTTATTTATTTATGGGACCACTACTTTTTTCTTTACGACAACGATCAATAACAATCAATTTAACTATGCGTGCGATACGATCTCTCAAAATAGTGTACTTTCCTGAAGAGGCAAACTCGTTGAGGAATTGTTCTTTTCTTTTGGAGATTTAGTTGATCCGCAGAGTTGATACCGTATGTAGGTTAGTGTTATTGCTAGTATTGAATTTTCTTTCTTCATTGCTATGATCCTTTTCTTTGGCGAAAAATACAGCATATTCTTGGCTTATTGCTTTCATACCTTTCTTAATTTCTTACTTTAGTTTACCCAAATAGTTATTTTTTGAAGTTTACTAAGGTGTTGCTCCTAAAAGTTCACGAGCTGAAGGCTTTGATTCTTAAACAAGAGGGTTCAAAGGTTGGCTTAGGCTAATTTCGATGATAGCATAGCATTTATCAGATTCTATTTTTATACATTCAGGGGGCAACTACCCAGAAAATTCTATCGGCACTCTTTGAATAAAAGAAGTCGATCCTGGATTATTTAATGTTGAAAGATTCAAAGATCCTTTATACTTTGCAGAGTAGAGTTCACCTAGATTTAAAGTTTTAGGTTTAGCTTTCTTAAGTTTTGCAATTTCTTACTATCCTCCCTATGGTTTTCTTATAAGTATAATTTTAGAATTGCCATTGGAAACTGCATCTTCAAACTGGTAAAGTGATTATCCTGTAAGAGTTAGTTCTTTTTTATTACTAGTCCATAACAAGCTAAATGCTTTTTAAGGGTCTTCCTGAGTACGATAAAATTTTTCTTGTTCTGATAATGCTTCCCATTATAATTTCTTCTTTTCTGTTTAAGGATCAATTTATTGAGGTTTCTACTCTTACTTCGCTTACTTCTTAGAACCCTTTTTATTTTTTGCCTCTTATTGTTCCTTCAATTATTTTTAGGTAAGCTGTATGTATTGATTCTTACTTTGCGAGGTTCGATCTTCCCTCCTACAAAGCTATTTCCAAGTATTTAGAAGGAGTATCCGAATACATTGGGATTGGATTAATCTGACTGTTTCCTAATTTATCTAAATTTTACCATTGCTCAGAAGGAGCATAAACTCCTTTCAGTGTGATGGTCAAGGAGAGCTCAGTTATTGGATTGGCTATTTTCTCGAGAAGTGATAGTAGCATGGGATCGGCTTTTGATTGCATTTTTAAAACTGCAAGTTATGATAATTATAGACTGACTAATCTTAAAATAATTATCTAAATTAATGACAGAAAGCAAATTTCAACCGTTAGTAATGTTGGCTTTGTTTTTAGTTTTGAGTAGCTCTTTAACTGATCAATCTTCTGAAATACACCACGGTCACAGTGAAGAGATGGATCAAAAGCTAGGTGGATGGCATTTTATCGATTCTCAAAATACAAAGCAATATTAAGAAATAGTCAATCACTTGATTAAAAATGATGTGATTTCTGACCATCCAATAGTAAAAAGAGTTGAAAGACAAGTGGTAGCAGGTTTCAAGTATAAAGTTTTAGTTGTATAAAAGAATTTCTTTAGAGAAATCATAGTCTGGAAAAAAATAGATAATTCTCTCGAAATAATGAGTAACGAGATCGTACAGAAACCATCGTAGTTATGATTGTATCATTCGATGAGTCACTTAAACTATTCATGCCTAAAGTAAATTATCTACTCTTCCTGTATATTTTCATCATTTTTTGAGTAAACTGTGTGTATGTGGATTGTTGTTGATTTTCAATTGTATTTTTAAGTAGAAGTAAAAAATATCATATCAAATCTCATAATATTAGAGATATGAATTTATACCAAGCAATCGCTATCCTCCTCCTCGTGCTCCACGTTAGCGCAACCTATACCAATACTACCGAATTTTGGCAAAAAAAACTGAACGTAACTTCGATGAGTTATCAATGCTACTCAGGTATTTTTTGTTTAATCCAGGTTATGAGGAAATCAACTGGTTCTATCCAGAAGGAAAATCAGGCATGTTTTACAACATGTTTACCTCATATGGACACAATCCAGTCGACCCTGATCCACGTATTCCTTTGATTTTATGGCTTCAAGGAGGACCAGGATCTAGCTCGCAGTTTGGTGCTTTCACCGAAAATGGTCCAATCAAAATTACCAAAGATAAAATCAGAGAAATCGGTTATTCCTGGAACATTATCGGCCACACTGTTTTCATTGATCAACCCCTTGGAGTTGGCTTTTCTTATACGACAGATCAGACAAAAAAAGCAGTCAGTTCAGCCAAAAATGCTGCTGAACATTTGTTGAACTTCCTTTACAATTTTTATAAGCAGTGGCCTGCCCTTAAAAAAAGTCCACTTTACATTACTGGAGAATCTTTTGCAGGACACTACATTCCTGCTTTTGCTCAAAGAATTGTTAACAACAAAACATTTTTGAATGAAACGAAGATAGTTTTGGAAGGAGTAGCCATTGGAGATGGATGGACTGATCCCTACAATCAAGTCAATCAATATGACTCTTATCTTTATAGTGTCGGAGTTGTTTCTAATAAGTTCAGATAAACCTGCACTTGGTTCCAAACTCAAGCTATTTATCACATGATGCGAGGTGATACAAGAAATGTAATCTATGGTTTATGTAGGCTACAAAGTTTTTCGATTTTTTGACAAACAATGAGGATACCCGTTATCAATATTGGGGCGGAATGAGTGCTTACAACTTCAGAAAATATGGATAAATGGACTAAACTTTTGCCACCTTTTTGAATGATAGCAGAAAAAGTTTCGGTGTTGATGAAAGCAGATACTATGTTCCAGGTAATGAAGATGTCTACAATGCTTTCACTTCTGACATCTCGCGATCATACGTCGGAGATGTAGTTTATCTACTCAAGAACAATATCAAAGTATTGATCTATAATGGTCAAGACGATTTCGTTGTGAATACTCCCGGAGTTCTCAATTATCTCAATTCTCTTAACTGGGTTGGAACTGCTTACTGGAAGCGAGCACCAAAACAAATTTGGACTGTTCATGGAGAAGTAAAAGGTTGGGCAAAGGTTTATAACAACTTGTGGTTTGTTCTAGTTAATCATGCAGGTCACATGGTGCCAACTGATCAACCTGAAGCTGCTTTTAACATGTTGGGTCACTTTATTTTTGATCATAGAGATTGGAAGTAGTGAATGATTAAATAAAACCATATTCTTAGCAAATATTACTATATTATAAATATTTAGAAAAGACGAAATTACAAGTGCAAAAAGGAACTGTTTGAGCCACTTTGAAGCCTACTCAATGTATAGCTGGAGAAGCAAATTTTTAGAAGTGAATATGATGTTAAATTGATGAACTTATGAATAAATTGACTATTTTTATAATTTATTATAAGATCAAATCGATTAAATCAAATACTAATATATATTAATATAAAAAAAGACCTATAGGAAAATCCTTGCTTAACAATGTTCTTGATTATTTTATAATTGAAAACAGTATTGAAATGTTAAATTTATATTCGGAATAAATAATTTAAGTCAAAAAAAAACACTTTTGTATTTTTCAGAATCTTAGAAGTAAATAAATTTAATACAATTTTAATACATAGGTCCAACTATAATCTATTTTGGCTTATACTTGTTCTTTTTAACTTTCTTTGCTTCCTATCAACTTTTTTTTATAGCCATGAATGCATCAAATTTAGTCAACTCACTGCGCAATTTATAGACGTTAGAATTAAGACAAAGATTTTTTATTACAATCTAAAAACAGGGTCTTTCATATGTTTTGATAAGAAGGTTATGGTCAGAAAATTAATTTCAATTAATTGAAAAAGATCTCTATCTCAAAATTAACCTTTTAAACATAGCGTCGTCTATGTTAAAAATCCCTTTTCATGTAAGGATAGAATTAGGCCTAAGCAAAAAAATAAAGAACTAAAATCAAATAATTTGAAATTCTCGATCGATTAGTATCTAGATATTGAGATAAGTTTTTAACTTTTGATAAAGGAGTACCTAAGTCTAAATACCAAAAAAAAACTTGAGCGTGTTCTCGAAGAGTGTATTAAAAATATAGGGACTTAAGTAAAAAATTAAGTCATGAGTTTTATTATTTTCTGAATCTTGAGTTGTAATGCCCTTCTTCCGTCCCGTCAAGACTAAAAAACGTAGCAAAAGATATGAAAAAATCAGTCACAAAGTCAAAATACAACTTCTCAAAAGTGTTCTCTGCGACAAAAAGGAGATCAAAGAAGTAAAACCTCTTTTATGCAGACTGCTGATGACTTGGATGTCAACTATTCCACAGCAAAGACCTTGATGCGAAAGTACTATCGCTTTGGAAATCATCTAGATTAGCAAGTTTTAGATGGGATTTGCCGGTGGTACGAGTAATATGAGAAAAGTGATAAGCCAAGATGTGGCTACCGAGATTTAGAAACATCTATTTAAAAAGTCAAACTGAAGTAGAGTTCAGGAGAGGCGAAGATAGAGCCTCCTAGCGAAAAGAGTGTATACAAGGTAGAAATAGTTTTGAAATCTCACCAGATTGAGCTATTTCAGCAGGTTTTATTCAAGAACTGAAAAATTGCATCAGATAGTAACATAAGGATGTGTATGATAACTTGCATGTAAGATAAATAATAAATAGTTTATATAAACTTATTTCATCTTTTGACATTTTCTAGCTCAAATACCATATTTAACTTCTTTTTTTACTCCAGACACATGGATAATAATAGTTTTTTATTTCGAAATATTTATCAAAAAATTAAACCGTAGACTCCAGCTCAGCAAGTAACTGAAAACAATTTTATCTTTTTAAATGAACCATTCATTTAGATTAGACGGGTTTAATCTTCTGGAAGAAACCATATAGTTCAAAATACATACGCATGATGCTATGTTAGTGATATATTGTCGAGGGTCAAGATAAATCATAATGTGGGTTGAAACGCTGGTGAAGCTGGTTGCTTTTGTTTGATTTTTTTGTCAAAGGGAGAGAGAAATATAAACTATAAATTAAGAATAGTATGATATATTTCTGTATAATATTATTAAATCACCGAAGAAAGAGAAGACAATCGATAGAAATCAATGTATTTGCTTAGTAAATTAATTAAAAGAATTAGATTGATATACTATTTTTTATGATCAATATATCAATATCCAAGCATTTAGACTCATTTAAGGCAACCATTCAAAGAGATTAATTAAGATGCTAATCAAATGGTTTCTTATCTTTTTCTGTACGAAGTTGCGAAAACCTCTCTCGTTAAGATTATCTTGAAGGAATAAATTACTATGATAATAGCTTTTATTTACATAAATCCTTAAATTTCAAGACAAATCACTTTATAAATATTTAAAGACTCGAAAATATATCTCAAAGAAATTCATTTTTTAATGAATATTAAATGAATATAAAGTTTAAGACCTCTTTAATTTTATAGACCTTAAAATATAAGGAAAATGAAAATGAAGAATTTTATGATTGACTGGCAGAGCCAGAATGTGCGCTATATCCAATTTTATAATATTTTGCATTATCATAGCTCTTAATTATCTTCAGTTTGTTCTGAGTCGCTCTCTTTAATTTTGTCCTCTTGCTCATCTAGAAGTTAGTCTTCAGATTTTTATGAATCTTTTTGCTACAAATGAATCACGAAATCGTCTGTTATTTGGGTAGCTTCAGTCACACTCAAAGCATAGTGTTGATACCTGATACTATTGACTTGGAAATTGGTTAAACCAAAACCAGTTTTTCATTAAATATGATTGGCAACAAATTTCTGAAGTTTTCCTTCTACCTGATGCTTATCTCCTTTGTAGTCCATGTATAAATCTTTATGCATAGAGCCCGCAGCTCCGTCAACTACTTGTACAAAGAAACGAGTTTAATTGTAATTATACCATGATTGATTTTTATCATTTTAAATTTTGTATCCTTATAGCATTGGGAAACTACGTTAGTAAGTATGAACATGACCGGAAAGAATCAGAGGGATTTGATATTTAATCATTTGATTGTAGTATCTGCCAAGGTTGACATAGAAAGGTAAGATTTGGTTGATCTAATCATTTGGCAAACAGTATTTGGAAGTAGGATACCCGCAGATAATCGGGTAATGGCTTAAAGCGACGATTGTTTTGTTTAGTTTACTTGCCTTTTCAAGAACTTTTTCGAAATTAAAGTAAGAGCTAAATCGTTGTTAAATCGTGTAATCTTTGTAGAAGTCAGGCATGATGGCAGCGTAGGGATCATACATTCCAAAGTAGACTGGTCCTACTTCGATTCCTGTCGCATTTTTTTAAAATAGATCATATGATTAATAATAATGACGGAACCATTTTGAAGCACTATTGTATTAATGATTACCCCTGTTTATGATCATTGGTATCTTTCTTGAAACTTTTTGGAGAGTGCTGAGGAACTATTCGTGATGTTATGCACCCGTATTAATTTAATAACCTATATCACCATTGAGAATGATTGCTTATGCAGATTTGCTGTTTACGAGTTAAACAAGAGTATCAATGATTGGTTTTCTTTCATTAATGTACTTACCAACATCTCCCCAATCTGCAACATGTAGCACTTTTAACTCTCTTTTATCATGAGGGTCTCTAATCAAGACATCGGATTAACTAAAAAGAACCTCATTACTATCACTATCAACAATACTGTAGGCAAATGGTTGTCCCCAATGGATTTCTTTGGTAAGGGAACACACATGTATGTGAGTAGTGTAATTTACATGATATTTACCGAATTTTATTCTAGTGGAAAAATCGTTTAGTCAAGCACAAAGCAGCTCTCTAAAGCATTTTCAGAGTTAATTTTGAGTTGAAGATGAGAACATTTTTACTTTGTGTTGAATCTTAATCCTGCCTTTTAATGAGATTTTTTGTTTGTAGTAAAAGCTTTGCCATAGTTGAGCCTTACTCCAAAAGGCTCACAGGGTTGTAATTCCTGAGAAAGTACAAATATAACAAAAAATAACAAGAAAGAAAGGGTTAGTATCTTCATATAATAAATATAAGAAATAAAAGATAGATAACATCAATAGCAGTAATACTTGCTCTAAAACATATTAACCCAAAATCAATCAAAAGGTTGAGTAGAAGGCTTTAATTATTGAGCAAATGAGTATTTTTATTATCAAAATCGATAATTAGATGTTTGTGCGAGATTTATTTAGTTTATCATCAGAACTAATCATATCATTACAAAAAACCTATCTCCAAATTGTAAGCAATGTTTCGAATTACTGAACCTTTTAGGGCTATTTAGATGTTTTTGTAGGCAAGATGGAAGACTTTTCTGTTAAGAACCAGGTTACTGCCATCAGCTAACCACCCTGCTAGAAAGTCTAGATAGTTTGTGATAGCTTCGGGGACTACTAAACCTTTTTCGATATCAATAGGCATCACATTGAACTCTAGCACTTTAAATTTATTGATTCTGATAGAGCATTTATTCCTAAAAAGTATAGGTTAGATTTAAACGAGTGCAGAACCTAAATATTTGGACTATTACCTGTAATTTTTTGTAAATAGAGCTAGTTTCTTTTATCCATTGAATTGTGAGTGATAACTGGGGTATACATTTTCATTTGAAGGCGGATATTATCTCCACTGAAATCAAGTTCGATTGTTGGTATTTTTATTTATAATATTACATCTCTTTCGTCTGGGAATTCTGCCATTTGCGGGAAGATAGGAGAAAGCAGCAAACTAGTCACATCTATCACACTGGTTATATCGATAGTGTGTAGTTCAATTCCGATTTAGCCTCCTCTCGCCTCTATCAGTAAATCTATGAAATTATTAGCAACCATTTTGTGTATTTGGACAGCCATTTTTGTAGTATTGGCTCTAACCAAAATATTGGGAGGATTAAGTGGTGTGCTTGCTTTGCCTTTGATATAGGGAGCACCGTCAAGTTGTATGATTAATGTGTTGCTGTTAATGGAAGGAAAAGCAACTAAGGAAGTGTTCAAATAAAAATCTTTTTTACTTTGAGGATCTTGATATATATGTTTATCTTAGCCTATATGTGATGCTAATTAGGTTATAGTCTATGAAATTTTGTTGCCTATAAAGCTTCGGAAGAGAATCGAAGCATGATTGAGTATAAGATTGGTTACTTACACAATAATTATTTCTGGTACGCCTCCTCCAAGAGCAACTTTAGAATGCCCAGGTTTGATTTTAGTGGAAGTGATGTTAACCTGAAAATAGTTGTTTTTGGAAGCGATGAATGAATAGAGCATATCTATCTTTAAATTAGCTTATGTGAAAGTTCCTTTTCCTTTATCATTTTTATAAAACCAATCAAAAGTTATCTACGCGGATGTAATGTTAACTTCTGAATAGTTAGAGTTGAATTTCCATACGTATTAGACATTCCGAAGTAAAATATTTGTCAATTAGAGATTGTTTATCACAATGTTGTCGATAACCACAGGTAAAGAAATCTGTACCATGGGTGGTGAGAGTGGAAATGGGACGGTTATTAGTATTCCTGGGTTTCCGATTGTATTTCCTAGACAACATAAGACAAGTAGAAGGATATAATGTGCAATCTTCATTAATAATTCTCCTCGAATTAATATTATTAAATGATATGAATTAAAATAGAGATGTATTGATGATTGGATATCAAGCTCATAATTTCTGATTTATTATAAGTAAAAAAAGTGATGGTATCAGGCAGCATTTAGGAAAGGATCAAAAAAATGAAGGAAGCTATACTGACTGAGGCTAAATAGAGGGCGAGTACGATTGTTGCCAAAGCTGAGGAAGAAGCTGATACCGAAAGAGCAAGGTATATTGAAGTAGAAAAATAAAAGTTGCATAAAGAATTCGTGCTGCTAAACAAAGCGGAAAGAGTCAAATAAAAAATGTACTTAAACTTGTATGTAGAGAAAAGTCAGCGCTTACCAATAGGCACAGAATCAAAAGAATGCAAGTAAGATACGAATATGTCGACAAACTAAAGTAAGATGTCAATACGAAATTAAGGCAGATTGTCAGCAACGAGGCTGTGTATTCACAACTTCTATAAAAGTTGATTGTTCAGGTACAAACATTAAAATTTAGGGAATGCTTAGAATGATGGAGAGGAATATCAATGTATAGTTAAAAGGAGAACATATTAAGCAGGCTTAGAAACTTTTTAGCAACTGTGAGAAAAGTTTCTATGCAATTTTGGAGAAGTAGACTGGAAGACAAATGGAGTCAAAACTGACTATTTCTGAGTATAATTTAGAAGAAAGTAACAAAAAAATTTTAGGAGGTGTTTTCCTCCGTTCTAGTGATGGAGTGATTGTTTGTGACAACTCGCTGGACTCAAGAGTCAGGCTGATATTTTAGCAGTTATTACCTGTGATTCGAGGAAATCTCTTCCCAAAACCTGAATAGAAGAAGATGGTTAATTAAAAGCATTGAGCTATTGATTGATGGTCGATAAGTTATTGAAATATGTAAAAGTTGTTATAATAGTCGATAATCTAGAATAAATCTTCTATTGATTATAAACAAAAGTTATGAAGTTTAACATTTATCACGTAACTTTGATCTTAAATTTTTATACCTTAGTTTTTAAAAGAATTGTTTTTTTAGATCTGAATAACTCTTTATAACAAATGAATTATTTAAAGTTTTTTGTATGGCGATATACAGTAAATTATAGAATAATCAGAGGTTAACTTTGTTTTAATTTATTGTTAATGGTTGATAGCAAAGAATTACAATTATTTTAAACATGAGCAGGAAAAGAACCAAAGGAACCAAGTACAACAGAATCACCAAGCAACAAAAGTATCTCTTTCTCAAGCTCTACGTCTCCTAAAAGCTCTCTATTCAAGAAGTAATGTCTCCTTGATATAGGCTGCCCACAAAGCATCCATTCATTACTCCACAGCCAAAACCATTCTCTTCTTTCATAGACAGCATTACAAAAATTATGAAACATTTATCATAAATGATTATCAGAATAACTATCCACAAAATGCTCAGCTTAGGGCTTTTTATAAAGATATTGAGATTGATTAAAGTTCGAGTGGAAGCCCAAGATCGAGGATCGAAGTCATTTCTAAATGTTATACTAAAAAACCTTTGCAAAAGAATTCACGGAAGAAGCTTAAAACTTAATCAAATAGTCCCAAGCAAGAGTAGAGCATGGGAAGTATGAAAATAAAAGATGAAAGTGGTGAGAACAAAGAATGTTACGAGCGCATGGAGTGTGGAGTAAAATAAGAAGAAATAAACCTGAAACTATAGTTGACATAATCAAACTAGAAAATGCAGCCTAGATTTTTAAGTGAGTAGTTTAAATAAGATGAAAAAAAATGATGGTGGATTATCTTTGCTAACAACATTAAATTTTTAATCAAAAAATCATAAAAATAAATATTTGGTTCCTTACAGGCTACTATTTTAATTTTGTTCTTTACATTTATTTTAACAATAGAAATTAGAATATACCTTACATCTGATCAATAATATGTTTAGTTGATTTAATTCATTGAAATTATAATCGTTTTACCCGCGCCAAACAGATGGCACAGATACACATCAATAATATCACCGTAGGCAACAATCCAGCCAAAACTACTGACCCTTTTGTCTTCAACATCACTTTCGAGTGCTTCTCGCCTCTCCCCGGAACTGTAGATTGGAAAATTATCTACATTGGCTCTCCTAATAATCCATAATCTGATCAAGTAATTGACACATTCGATATGGAAAATTTAGCTCCAGGAGTCATGAAATTTACTGTATAGTCTGAGTGCCCCGATTTCAATCTTATCCCTCAGGATTAAATAGTTGGTATACATCAAGATATGTAGGAACGACTGCGATCATAATTTCAGTTACGTATGAAAAGCAAGAGTTTTTTAGATGTGGTTACTATGTGAGGAACGAATACGACTAAAATATGGTGTAGACACCCAAAAATGTTTCCCTTCCTGACTTGCATAGATTTATTCTTGCGGAAAATCCAAGAATTTTCAGATTTGAAATCGAATGGACCAAGAGAGAAGGCAACGTTTTTGAAGACAATGAAATGCTACAACATAATATACAAGCTATGGGAGGAGATCCATTCTAGCAATCAAACGGTGCTATCCAAGAGTTGCAGAAACTGCAATATTCTTATGGAATGTTCCAAAACAATCAGCAGGTATCAATATGATCCTTTAATTCTTTTGAAGCCAACTATCTTTATCTATCTTTATTGATTCTAAAATTATTAAGAGCTAGATGTATCTTTAAATTTCAGTAGTCTGTTATTTTAATCATGTTATTTGCTTTCTTATGATAATCTGCAAGGCTGTAGTGATTACATCAAAAAGTTGAGCATATTGTTTTTGAAGTTTATAATTATACTAGTTATTTATCTATTTTTAAAATGGAAAATTAATCGAAAACTACGACTCTCTAGAAAAAAATAGCATTGTTAACAGCCTTGAGAGAAGGAAATATTGAAAAAAGTCACGAACTACTACAAGAGTTATCACAGACCACCAAAACACAGCCTGAGCTCTACCAAAAATTCAATAAATTTGTCAGTGATCATAAATCTCAAAGTATTCTTCAAAATATTTAGTCATATAAGCTCAAAATGAGGAAAGGTAAGAAATAGTTTAATAACCTTAAATAGTGCTTGTCGAAGGAGATTCAGATGATTAGTGGAAAACTGATGATTCTTTCAGCCTTTCATCGTAGGATGAAAAATAGACATAAAAGGTCTAGACGAAATAACCAAAGCAAGAAACCACGCTGTTGAAAAATGTAGTCAATAGTAAATCAGCCATTTTATTGAAACCACTAAAAGAAGTCAAGCGTCAGTTTTTGGTTCAAACTAAACCTAAATAAAATATCAATCATTCATCGACTCTAAATTTGCGTCATCAAAGGACGAGAAGTAATCCTAAACAACCATAATACTTATTAAAAACACAACAACAAGCAACAAAGCCTTACATTGTACATAAAAAGTCGATAAAACAATCGGACGGACCTCACTTCCCGCCTATAAATTCCTCAAAGCCAAACCTAAAACTATGATAATGATGTATCTGTTAAGTTGTTCACATTAATCATTTAATGTTTCTATCTATTTTTCAAATATAACTAACATTAATAAACTCAATAGTTTGAAATGAGGAGAAAAGATAAAGATATTAAAAAATATCTTTCTACAACTAGACCAACGCTCAATAATTACTCTTTTCATAATCAAGACTTCCTCCATTAAGATAGACCCATCCCCTAAGATATTCGCTAACAGCTTCGATCTGCTCTTTAAGAGCTAGAACATAATCGTTTGAGTAGTGAATTGGAAGTTCAAAAGCGTTTGCTGCTTGAACAACAACTTAAAACTGCCAAACAAGAAATAGATGAGTATAAAGGGTAAAATGAGTAGCTCAAAAGGTAACTTGGGAAGGTGAGCAAAAAATACGCAAAATTAAAATAAAAGAAATAATGTGAGAAATGTAGAAGTAGGGATGATACGAATGCACAGCTAGAAAAATAGAGATAAATCTATTCAAATGACAGAAAAATGTTGCAAGATTAGATAAACAGTTTAAAAAATTAGCTATAAAATAGCTAAACGCTTCATTAAAGAGAACAGCTGGTAGTGCTCGTTGATTCTCTAAAAAAGTAATTGTATTTGGCAGGCAAAAAGATTTAGCAGCAAAATAGAATAGTACAGTTTCTGAATGAAAAGCTTTCTATCTTTGAAGTATAGAATCTACAGATTATGTAAAAAGTATCTCTTTTGTAAGGCAAACTCTCTGATATTGAAATTGATTCCGTAATACAAAAAAAAGGAAAAGGTTGTTCCAACTGTTCTAATAAAACCAAAAACAAACCATAGGAAGCACGTTCTACAGCAAGTCTTTCGAGAGATCGGAGAAATGGCTCAATCAAAAATGTTAAAAGAACAGAGCGCGCTTAGGATTGGTAAGATGAGCTAGATCATTACTAGCCTTGAGCCTATATTTTCTTGATAATATAAATGTTAAAGTATAAATCTAAAAAATAATAAATTTCAAGGGTGGGCAAATTAGTTCCCTTACCATTAAGGTTCGGGCTAATAAACTTACTATTGCTAGTATCTGTCTCCGTGATTTGATTATCTGATAGTCGGTTAGACTTATCCTATGTCTGATATCTCATTCATAACACTTTTAAAACCTTTCAATCTGTCCTCATACTCGTTTTGTTTCGAACGGCTTATTTGGATTTGTCTTTAATTACTTTTTCGAGGAAATAAAATTTAAAGGTTTCTTTAAATGTTGGGATTTGATTGCTATAGTTTTTTTAGATCGAAAGAATGCCTTTGTTTACGAATCTAAGAATCATCTTTACGAGATGTCTTTCCTTTTTATTCATACAGACCTCCAACTCCTCTCTTCCTTACTTTCATAAGTTGGAGTAGGTCCTTGAATGTCTCTTTATCCTTCTTTTCTTTTATTATTGGAAGCTTAACATCTAGAACTTGTTTGCCAGGATGAGTATTTTTCTTTAAAAAATTGTGAGGCTCAGGTTTTGGAGTTTTTAGATAGCCACCACTATACCGACGTGAAGGCCCAGTACTTGGATGCATTAAATGTGTGTCAAAGGAAGCTTGTGATAAATCAAAGGATCCAACACTTGGCTTTTATATTTAGTTTGAATTATGTTGTTTAGGAGATACTTTTGGTGGAATTCCTTTGGAAATCTCTAGACTTAAAGTACCTAGTGTCACAGCATAATCGTTAAGTATCTCGATATTTTTGAGTTTGATGTCTTGGTTTTGCAATTAAGAGCCTTTAATCTTGCAGACAGCCACACCATAAATCTCCTCTTCATGGCCAAGATCTGAAATCAAAAAAGACAGTTTTATTTTGATTATATCAGGCTGCTAAACAGAATAGTTTAATGAATCACTGCCTGCAGCTGCAAAGAAGCTGAGTTGATCATGTTCTGCATTTTCTAAGATTAGAACTTTTTTTGTTTTATTTACCTATACAATGCAGTAAACCTATTGTTTGTTATCGTAACGATATGTATAAAAATAGGGCGAAAAGGTAATCTGTTTAAGAAAAACATCAATGTGTTGCATTTAAGATGATTTTATGGGTGTTTAGCTTTGAAAATAAGGTTTAGGAAAAGGCCAGAAAATCATTTTGTTTATCAGGCAGTTGATAGTTCCTGCTTTTTATTGATTTTTGAAAAAACCAATCTCACATACATTTAGTCCCAACCTAAGTTAATTGGTATTTAATACACCAATACCATAAAAATCGTTACTCTTAAAGTCACATTTGACCACCATATATAGGCTTTATTCGCCTTTTAATCCAAATTCTAATGAATCAGTGGTGGGTTCAACTTGATCTTCATAAAAATTAAGATTAATCAAGTTATTCACCATTTTTTCTTCATTATCTACTTTCCCAACTATTACAAGAGGTTAATTAGAAGGATAATACAGAGATATCTGATGTATAGATATCATCATGTTAGTTGTATTTTGTTTCCGACGCAGAGCGTCACCCCAATATTTATTATTTTGGGGTAGACTGAGATTTCTACCTCTTTATGCTTTGGCCTTTATAAATCCATAAACTTTGTTTGGATTCATCATGTCGACCCATTTTTTCTTAACAATAGTTAGTGAATCTGAAGCAAGTTCAGCTGTATTGAGTCTGCAATGAGTAAAGAGTTTGCCCCCTCGAGTAAGAATAAACTCTACTTCTTATGTTTAAGTTTTGATATAGAAAAATATAACTTTTTTGATTTTAGTTACTTTGTTTCGATCTACATCTTCAGTAAACTCAAAAGCTTTGCTACTATGCATAATTTTAAATTTGCAACCTACAATGTCCGCAGGGTTTTAAAATTTCAACTAAAGATCATACAAAATAAGTTAATTTGTTTGCATTAGGAGATTCTGATCTACTTGATACCGATGCAAATTGATAGCCCATTTGATTTTAAGTGTAACTTTACCTGAGTTCTTGCCTTATTTGTCCAAAATAATCTAATCTCCACTTTTTATCCTATCAAAACGAATACTTTATGATTTGCCATTAAATGTGTTGTTGATAAAACTGCTAATCGTCAAAACATCAGGCAACTTTATAATGATAACTGAGCCTCTTAGTGGCAATACATAGTTGTTATGGTTGGTTGATATTGTGAAATAGTTGGGTTGCTTTGATGCTCTTGCTATACTTTTCTCTTGAGTGAAGAATAGTTATTCGATGATCATATAGTGTTGTGAAACATTTTCTAGATATTTATCGCTAAAGATAATGTCTTTGCCATCGTAAAGCTGGAATTATAAACTGAGCAGTTCTTGAAATTTAGTATAAAGATTTTTACGGGTGTACGCACGCTTTTTAAGTTAAGAGAGTTCGATCTCAAAACTAAATACGATCATACAATTTTACCAACGATACAAGGTTATCTTTTAGGGAGGTTTGCTACCCTCTAGCTACAAGATGATGTCATCATTAAGTTTGGTGCTGTTGTGATCAAAGGTTGAGGAGAAATACTGTTTGTCCATATAGTTTATGGAGAAATATGCCTATTCTATGCCATTTTGATGCTGGATTTATATATTAACGAAGCGAACATGCATTATTTTACTCATTCTTTTGATAAAGTTTATAAAAATAATACAACGAATAATTGAAAGTCAGTCAGAAATGTAAAAGAAGTATACATTCCTGATTTATAAATAGCCTTAATTATAAGGTATTTATTAGTTAAATAGCTGTTTTAATAACTAATCTATCTACATGTATTTTTAAGCTCTTGTTTGGTTTGATTTTTGCTTCGTTAATTGAGTAAATTCTCACATTTTACTCTCCTTTTAAAGTAAATTCTAATATTTAAGATTTGCATTATTTCATTTTGTCTAATTTATCAGATTACTTCAATGAGTTATAGTCGTTATGCATCGACAAGCTAGTAAAAAGGAAACCCAGAAACACCATGACAGAAGTCTAGATGATTTTCTAAAACACCTCAAAAAGTATAATCTAAAAACTGAAAGACATGATAGAATTCTTTCCCCCGATCCTCTTGCTCCTTATCGACAAAATACCACTCATACTCTTGAGCGCTCACGCACATTATCTGGCAAGCAGTCTCGTAAGACGAATCGGACGACGCGTCAGAAGGTAGAAAAAATCCTATCGCGATCAAAATCAAAAGATAAGTCTAAGCTGAACGCATCAAATATCATAAGTAAATCTCAAAGTGCAGGGAACCTTCCTAATCCTGCTGATTTAATCTCTGAGTTTAGCAAACGTATTAGGGAAGCTGAGCAAATACTACAAGGCAAAAGTAAGATGGGTACGCTACTTTGTCGTAAATTTTTAGAAATGCTTAATGAAATAGTTGAGAATATGGTGCTCAATTTACAGCATAATCTTGAGGAACTAGAAAAGACAATTTATGATAGGCTGGAAAGGTAGATCGGAGAACGAGCTCAGAAGAAGGCAAATGCTTTATAAAAAAAACTTAGTAAACTGTAAAGATAAACATTGAAATTACTATAAAAATAAAACTACAATAATAATCTTATCTATCATCTAAGGCTACAAAGTAACCATAAAAACATTTAGATTTTGATGTTGATAAAGCATTTGGACAGTGTATCTTCCGTTCTGACAATTTCGGAGGTTTAGGCTACAAAAATCATCTAAATTAGGGTTAAATTTAATCACATAATTCACTAAATCATCTTTCCAATTCTGAATTGATATTTGTGAAAAGGAAAGCAGAAGAAAATCAAAATAAACATCAAGGTCGAAGACCTGACTGGGATTAGGACTGGGAATTGCGATAAGGTGGGAACAAGTATGGTGAATAAGATTGATTATATCAGATTTAATGCTTACTATTATTACACTGTATATTCATAAAAGATAAAGACGAAATGGAAACTAATACTTTTTCCGAGGTCGTGAACATTTTGTTATAAGTAAAGTTGTCTCTGCAAAGAGGAAGTAATAGCAATTTCAATGACCTATTAGGGAAGATTGATTATTGCATAAGTAAAATCGCACCATTTATCGATATCTATGAAAAAGGAAGCATCCTTTCTGCATCTTAAAATATGTAAGAAACAAAAATGAAAACTGCGATTCTTTCGAGAGTTGCAAGATCCTACTCTGCCATTGTTTAAGTTTCACCAATCAAGCACAGATTCTCAAATGAGTAGTAAATCATAAAAGTGAAAAATAGTTTTATTAGGCAGAGTATTTAGGAAGAGATGATACAGAGTCGGCCTGAAAATTAAAATGTATTGATGGATTACTTTGTTGTTAGATACAATCTCGATTTGCATTAGTACACCATTTCAGGCAAAAATAAAGGTGGTCAAACAGATCGAAAAGTATTCGTCGATCTCCTCTCATTTTAGCAGAGACCATTACATATTCAAAAACTTGAAAGAAGCTCATCTATGACTTCCATTCTTAAAGAAATATTTTCTCAATTCAAAACGACTGAACCTTTTGTACTTCCCAATTGTCAGTAAGAGGAAAACAAATTTTTATTTGTATATGGATTGAAAGAATGTGGAGTGAAGGATAAGGAATACTACAGAACAGAGACTTTCTGTTGCTTTGTAAGCAAATACTTTATCATCGACGAGTTAAACAAACTCATGGATGAAATTTCGAGTACTTATTCAAACAGCTAGAGGGATGTTTCGAGTCGAGAGTCAATGAGGCTTCATCTTCCTAAGATGAGTAACTGTTGAATTCAATATCTTCAGTCTATAGAAAAGTAAAACTGATGCTATGTAGAAAACATACTAGTGTATCGAGAGAATCGTCTAGAAATTTATAGAACGTACGGAGATAAAAAAATACAATGAGATGGGTCTAAAACTTTACAATCTTAAATCAATCGATTCGTATTTATAGAAAACAGATGTGATGTGGTCGATTGTCAAACGTACAAAATCTAAAGATCAAAAACTTTTCTACTCTTTAGTATTGCTCTATTATTTTGCAATACATGAATACAAAATAATTATACTGGCAAAGACTGAAAATAAACAGTTTATATCTGAACTTATAATTGGACTCATCCGAGCACTTTAACCTTTAACATACACTTATCCCATAGTTGGAGCAACCATTACTACGCATCACTTTGAATTTGCCAATTCGCCTGTTCCCATATTTATTGGACTATGGGGCAGTTCTTAAGATCTCAAACTAGCGAAGAATACTCTAAAAGCAGCACTTAAGGCTCAGAAAAATATGACAGCTGCTGAGCTATAAAATTAGATAAATTTTGTAGTATTTGATCTTCAAGACCATTCTTTACAATTTTCAGAAATGCAATACAAGTAGTTCATAACAACATGTGAATCTTTGCAAAAAATCATAGACTAACGATCAAAAGATAGTCTCGCATCTAAATTGTCTTACTTTACTACTCAGCTGTTAAAAGATTCACTTAAAAAAGCGGAGTGGGCATAAAAACTGAAGCAAAGATTGAAGGCTTCACACATGTATGACTATTTAAAAGTTAAAAAATGATGATTTTAATAAACAGTGAAAATCATCTGTTTCTCATTTTTTATTATTACATTTGTAGTTATTTTGTCTTGCGTAAAAGATGTTCCGTAAGGGCTTATATTTAGAACTTCAAGTTTATGTCGTGGTTTTATCTTTAGACTATCTACAATTAAATATTCTAGCATTTGTAGTTTAAATCATCGAATTCTTGAGGTGTAAATTTTCTATTTATGTAACTTGCCATTTTTTAGTAAGATTATTGATAGTTGAATACTTAGTCGTCTATCCATTCCATTAAATTACAACATTTTTTTTATCTTTTCATTAAGTATTCGTACTTAATCATCCTTTCTTGTTGTAAATCGTAAAGTCTGTATTTTTTGATAAACTAAATATATTTTTTATTCTTTCTACTTTAAGAAGTCTATGCTATTTTCCTATACTATTTGGAAAAATCTTTAATTCTTTGGATGGTCTTCTCCAAATGTATTTCCTTTTCTTGTTGTATTTTTTTGAGCTTTATTTTACTTTACTAGAATCTTACTATTCTATTTTTTAATTTTATTTTTAATTATCTTTAATTCTAAAGTTATTACTCTAATTTTTTTATCTAGTCTAAATCCGTGTTGATTCTCTATTGTCTCCGCAACACGTTTTAAATCATATTCTTTCTTTTTGAGAATTAACCCAGCTGGTCTTTAAAATAAACACCTCGATTACCCAGATCCTCTATTTCATTCTGCAAGTTTTATTTTATCACCCCATACTCGCTGATCAGGAATTCTTAGGAAAGCTGCTTCTCACTTTTCTTTTTAGTACGGTTGGTAATTTCATTATCATTTAGACCTTTTTCAGATTTTGTTTTTAAAGAACTTGGATCACTTTCTTGTATTAAAAGTTCCTTAAGCAATTAAGAAATATCTAAGGCAAGTTTAGCAAGATCTTTTTGCATTTGTCTTTTAACGGAGGTTTTCATTTAGAATTACTTTTGTTAAGCGCGGAACTACTTAGAGTACTCCTCATAGAGTTGTTTAGTTTGTTTTATTTTTTTCTTACAGTTTCTTTTTTAAGTTTCCTCTAACTACCTCTGTAAGAGTTGAGTAAGCAGCTAGGGTGTATACATTTTTATCTTAATAAAATCTTCGATAGAGTCATTCCAATTAATGTTAGAGTTCATATTGGTTAGACCTTATTCAAAATATATACGTCAGATTTTACCAAACTAGAGCTTGCAAGCAAATTATTCAAAACTAAGCGCAGATTCATTCCTAGGGTATTCAAGTATAACTATGTAGTATACAATATTGGGTTTTGATTATAAATATTTTTGTTTCCGAGGTATGATTTTTAGAAGAAGTTTAAATAGACTTATTATTTCATTTTTTGAGACCACGGGTCCTCTGGAGATTAAGTAACTATGTCCAAACAATTAATAAATTTAAAATACCAAAAAAGAGTCTTTTTATTTTTGGAGAGTTATAATTTTAAATTTAATACTTATTAGTAAATTAAAATCCAGATAATAATTTTTTTGTATCTATTGCCAAACAAACATGAATTATGCTTTCATCTTTTGTGCTGAAATTTATCTATTCAAAATCCATCGTATATGTTATTAATTTTAGAGTTATTAAAGCTAAATTTAATAAGAATTGTTTCCAGCAATGAAGAAAGCAGGATTCAATCAGCTCATTTTCTAATTAAATTTAGTTGATTGAGGTTTAATAGACTTATAGTGCTTCGGACTGGTAAAGACTTATAACAAATAAACTAAACTATAGGCTCATACAGATTATAAAATTGAATCTAATTCTGTTGAGAGCAAGTAAATTCGATAATAATTTGATCATTTTCTTTATCAACATACTGCAGCTAAATAAAAAGTCTTTTATTTTATGATAATAAAGCTTTTATTTTTTAGCACTGTAAAGGTATTCGTAATAATAATGAACATTATGCTAAATACTCAAGTCTCATAGTCTCGATAAACCAATTAGAAGAAGATGAAAAAAGATTTATATCAAATTAGAAGGATGGCTACTGCATTGAATCTTGATAATTTTTCGTGATTTTAATAATGAGTCCTTATTGATTTAAAAACTTACAAATACTATTATTGAATCTATTAAGTCTATATCATGCAAGACGGGCAAGATTTTTGAATGGTGAAGTAGAACTTGGGTCAATGTATCTGTTGATAAAATCTTGAAGAAGAAGTTCGCTATCTTTGTAGTCAGAAGAAGAATTGTTGTTAGCCTGTCTGTAAACTTTGCTTAAAGTTTCTTTGAAATCTTCGCTCCACCAAATAGCCTTTTTAACATCTTTGTTAAAAGCAAAAATACTGGGATGATCAAGCATATATTAGTTTTGCTTGACAAGTTCTTGAGATCTCAAATAGCAGTACTCGTCGAATAAATTGATTTTTAGGACTTGTTTGCGATATGAAGAGTATGCATCAGCAAAAATGTAAGCAATCAAGAATGGGAATACATTTCTGAAGGTGCGATAACGAATATTAGTCGAGAAAATGTTGTAGTTGTAAGAGTAGAAGAACTAAATTTATGCCGAAGTACAATGAGGGAAGAAATTCCTCCTGCGTATGCCCAATAACGATTGCGGTCAATTACAGGGAAAGGCATCTTATCGTCCCATTCAGCTAGATTAAAGTGGAATTACGATCCAGAGGATTGAGGGTACTGATAACTGAAGGGACAAAGGGACGAGTTTGACCTGCTATTTCAAGGAGATCAAGCATTTTTTCGACAGATTGATATCTTTTGACTCTAGCATCTTTGAAGATTGGTAAGTTTGCTCCCTCTGAGTCCCTTAATCCGAGGAGTTGGGTAAAGGTGAAGTAGTTCTCCATATTTATTTAATATTATTGATGATTTATCAACTTAAATCAAACTAAGCGAAACTTATAACTCAAAATATCACGATAATTTAATTGTTTTAAAACTTTTAACTCAATATCATTTTGATAACTTAATTTTTGAGATCAATGGAAGAATCAAATTAGCCTAAAGAAGAAAATTAAGATATTAGAAAAAATGAATTTTAGTTATAACAAGAAAAATATCACGGGTATCTAATACATGTGGGCAGGAGTAAAAATATATCAAAAAATAATTTAGATGGTAAAAATTCGTTCATATGATTGTTCCATTGATGTTATAATAAATAGAAGATAAAGCAACAATTTTCCAAAAACACAAAAAGTAAAGAATAGAAGCTAATCAAACCTCCGTCCATAATTCATTCGAAAAAGAAGTATAAATCATCATATCCAGTCAAAAAAATTATGTCAGAATAGTCTAGAATTGTCTTAGCTAAGAGAATACAATAAAATAACGCCAATCATTAAAAAAACACATCTTATTTTAAGAGCCCACAGCCAAAATTTTATTTGGAAATGTTTAATATCCATCATAAGAAGTTGAAGTTTACCTTCGTTTGTTACATCAAAGTTTAATATATTCATATTTTGTTCTAGGTTCTCCAAGCTATCATATTTTAAAAGAGAAAATGATCGCTTTGCCCAAATGTGGAGGTAAAATTATTTTTATTCAAATCATTATAAACGTAAAATTCTTCTTCTTGATCTCGAGTAAACTCTTGTTTATGTAACTAAATAAAGTTAGCCGTTTGAGATTTAATTAAATGGGCCTAAAGGTCCCATCAGACTAAATATGAGACCTTTTTGCTTTCAATTTCTCTAAAGTATGAGTTAGTATTTCTAAATTTGCATTTTTACTTCATATCACGAATAATATGCAAAGCCTATTGTTGATTTTTTAAACTAAAAATAAAATGTAATAAAATTAACTTTAACAAGGAAAAATTACTTTGTAACAAGAAGTGGAGTTATCATCAAAGATCTTCGCATTATTAAGAATAGAGATCTTTCATAGATTGTAATAGTCGATAGTGTGGCTCACTGTTTTGGTCTTCAAATTTAAAATGGTATTCCTATTATGCCTTTTAAAGACCGTAAAAGTGATAGAGTATTGTTTGGACTTCAGAAAATACTCTTATAACTAAAAGATGTAAGTGATATAAGAGCTTTTTTTGTCTTCTAAACTAAAGCTGAAAAAATATTGTGAGATGATTGAAGATGATTTTGTAAGATCAATCAACCTCAAAAATATGAACATCAAAAAGAGAACAAATAAATACTGAAATACTTGATTATTTTATCTATTAACTCGGAAATATAAATGATTATTGATAAATTCTGAAGGAAAGATAGGATACAAATTGTGTTTCAAAGTATTAGATTATACAAAATGTGATAAACTTCAATAAGATTAAAACATCATAACAAGCTGTTTGTGTTTTGTATTATTTCGTTCAAATCCCTCAAAGAAGATTATAAATTTTCCTTTATGTGTGGCTCAAGATCTACTTATGCAAGCTTAGAACTTATGTAAATCTCTAGCTTTACAAGTTTGTTTATAATCAAAACTAAGTCATCTTGGCCGGCACTTCTGATTCCAGCCATTACGTCCTCCATCAATAAGATATCAAAACATTTCTACAGTTTTATGATTTGATTTTACAAACTCATAGGTTTCATAATCTTTTGTTTGATCCTCTGTTAAAATACATCAAAGTTTATCCTCTTATTTTGTTTGTAATCCTTCATTTCTTCGTCAACTATTTTTTCAGCTGTTAAGGGTTGGTTGAGTTAATTAGCATAGATGAGTATTTTATTTGTATAAAGATGAATGTCTTTAGTAGAGACTTTGAATTTTCCTTTGGAGTTTTTACCAGCTGCAAATTAGATCTAAGCAATCAGCTTGTTTAAGTTCTTTTTCATTTGAATGCTCGAAAGAAATTATTATAGTTCATAAAATCTTTGATTTTTAAAGCAGGCCCAATATTTTAACTGACAAAAAGCTCTGTGTTTACAAATACATAAAGATATTTTATCAAGTACTTATAGACATAAAACTAGTATAAATTTATCAATTATATCCCTTTTTCATAGAAGAAAAGAAACACGATGGATTGATGAATTTGTAGGAAGGACCTGGAACCCCCTTCTACTATCTCTCCTCTTTTAATTCAATTTTGTCTGCTATACTTGCCTGATCATCTTACTCAATGTCATCATCTATGTGCAGTTGCCCTAAATCAACCTTAGGTAGCACATTGACTGAATAGTTGAGATTGATAACTGAGTTAAGTTTTTCTTTTGTACCTAAAATGTTAAAAGAAATGTTGTTGTAAGATTCTCCAAAATGGCGTAAAGAGGCGATTTAGTTTTTAGATTATAATTTTTTCTTGGTGTTGGCTGTTTAAACTTCTACTTCCTGTCTTTTTTTTATAGGAGTTTAAATAACCGACTATATTTTGTTGTCGTTTTTCCCTTTTATTTTGCGCTTGATTATAATGAGAAGATCTCTAAATAAATTATGAATTACTCTCTTCCTCTTTGAAAATCTGGATGGCTGAAAACACTTTTGGTGTGATCAGCTCTACTTTTGTGAAAACCATACATGTTGAGCTGTCTGATAAAGGAGCTCATTTTACTGTGTCTAAAGTATTTTGGCAGCACAATCTGCTGGAATTTGTTGATATCCTTAATGATAAATTCAGTGCCTGATGGAGCCCAATATGATATTTTGGAAAACTCTTCATTCTACATGAAACCACAACTACATTTAGGATTTCATAAGTTTTAGCGATGAAGCCTGCGACTTCTGTGGGTTAGGTTTCCTAGATTTCTTTCGAAGACATGGTAATGTTTAAAAACGAAGACAATTTTTAAAATAAAATTACTCAAAATCATAAGGACTTGTAGCACAGGTTTCCCATTCATAACATTTTCTCAAACAAAGCTATAAAATACATTTATAAGAAAAACCAATAAGAGCTGTTAAAAGCGATTAGATTCTGTTTGTACTTTTTCTTTCCTTTTTCGAAGACTTTAGAATTCTGTTTTATTGCTAACTCTAAAATATCTATAATATTTAAAGTAGCTCAAAAAATAAGACATGCTAGAATTTTTTTGATCATTTAATTTTCAAGTTTATAGAGAGAACTTCAAAACTTAGAAATGCAGGAAATATAAATAAAAATATGCAGCTTTTGAAGTGTTATCTTTGATTTATACATATCTACGTTAAAAAGTATCAAAAATAAAAATATAGCAGAGAGAGGTTTCGATCCTCCGACCTTTGAGTTATGAGCCCAACGCGATACCACTACGCCACCCTGCTAAACATATCTTTTTATTGAGCTGAACCAATTTAAACTATTTGAGTTTGTTGGATTATATCCAATACTTTAAAATCTATAACACAAATCTTTTCATTTAATATTATGTAATATTACCGTTTGAAGTGTAGTAGATTACAACAAACACAAATGATAAATATCATTTCCTTTTTGTTACTAATTCCCAAAGAGTTGCTTAACTTAAGCACTTACTTTTTGGCCGCAACAGCATCATCTTCAATTTGTTTGCTTTCTCTATACCAAAAATTTAGCTAACTTTCGTTAGTATAACCCTAACTGTAACATCCTAAGAAGATAAAGTTAGTTGAGTGGTGCTGGATATGCCTAGAAAAGCTTTTAATAATATCCGCAAGGCAAATAAATCGTCTGTCTTGCTATAAAGAAGAGCCAAGCTTTTCCAAAGCTAGTCAACTACACCCAATCTCATCATTAGTCTCCCTTGTTGGCACATATTTCCCATCAAAATAGAAAGAATCTGGATAATCTTTGAGGCCTATTTAAGACCTTAAATAGATTCTATGTTTACAGATAACATAGCAATTACTATTTTTTTGGTAAAAGTTAGTTTGATTGAAGGATTGTACCTTATCAACTCAGCTAGCAGAGAAAGCAAGAAAAGCGGGTATTCTTGGGATTCTTTTTTAATTTTTGGGCTTTTTATCACTTTATAGAAGAGTTTGATTAAACGATGATGAAGCATCTTGTTGCTTATGGGAAATTTGTAACTTGGATTGTTTAGCTTAACTGGAATTTCAGGTACTATCTTCTAAAACTCGTCATCTGTTCCTTGATTGATTATTTGTTCAACCTAGGATATCTCATTTAGTTCCAAGTACTCTGGTGAAGAATTAGCGTCGTGGTCTTGTAAATTGGATGTTTTATCTGAGCTTGTAAGATCTTTTTCCTAGTATTATGGTTGAGGGTAAGATTCACAGCTCATATTGATTATTAAAGTTTAATATCTTGGTGTAGTTTTATAATTCTTTTACAGATAAAGCAAAAATGTATTGAACATTACCGACAAAAGATATTTTATAATTCAAATAAATCTATATCGTTCAAAAATAATTGAAAAAGTGGCTGAGTTTGTAGCTCATTTTACTTTTGAAAATAAACATTTTAATTATAAAGTCAATTTAGTCAAGATGATCTTTCGAAGTAGCTAAGACTTGAATAATCTGTTTATGACAAACTTTTGATTTTTTAAAGCCTTAATAAAATTTCAATCTTAATAAAAATTAAATGCAGGAGTACATTGATTTCAATCTTGAAAACTTGGACACATTAAAAATCAGTGCAAATCAAAAGATTGTCAAACATCTGTAACCTTAATGTACCATTCGATTGAAATAGAAATTGTTTTGCTGTCATCCATAATCATCAAAATTAATAAAGTCAACAAAAAACAAGAAAGGATACTCGCCATAACTAGCAAAAACGTTCTCAATATTGCATCTCCCAATTCTTTTTTGCCGAATCGAATAAAAAGAGTGATGGCTATCAGCAAAATCTTAGGAATATCTTAGGCAAAAAATCAGGGAGAGATGGCCATACATATAGATGGAGAAGATGATTATCGGTTTGTGAGTGTTAATTTTGGCAAAAAAATAATCGAAGCGATAGCTATACTCTATTCTAGGATTATGGGTAGTCCATTAAAAATTTATGAATATAATGAAAATTCATTATAATCTTACACCACTACAAAGAGGTAATTGAAGAAGGGGGAGAGGAAAAATCCGGCTGTACTACCCAAACTACTTGATTAGCAAAAAATCAACGTAATTTAATTTTTACTAAGAATCAAAAGTAATCAAAATTAGTCTTCAATTTCTAGAATTTGGAGCATGCCAAAGTGATGGAATAATTCTAGATGATAAAAGTCCTCGGGAGGGGAGGTTACGGGAAGGTCATTCTTGGTAAGCACAACCAAAATAATCGATTATACGCAATAAAAATATTAGTATTGAGTTCGCTCAGAGATGAGGCTGAAGTCTAGAATTTGTTATCTTAAAGATAACTAATCTAAAAAGGTACAGTCATAATTATGTAGCTCATCATCCTTTCTTGATCCATTTAGATTTCGCGTATGTTTCAGCTGAGAAGATATACTTAGTCATGAATTTTTGTGTGGGAGGGGATCTATTTGAAAGGATTGGTTTATAACGTCATTTTGACTAAGAAAGGACCAAATTCTATGCTGCTCAGGTATTTTTAGCTTTGGAGGAAATACATAGGTTAGGATACGTCTATCGAGATCTTAAACCTTAGAACATACTGTTAGAGGCGAATGGATATATAAAGTTAGCAGATTTCGGTTTGGCTTTAAAGCTTAAAAGAGGTGAAAAAGTTATAGACTATTTAGGAACCAGAATTTATTTAAGTAAACAGTGATCTATTTAGGTCCATAGATTTTAAATTAAACAGGAGTTACATATGCTGTTGACTGGTGGACTTTTGGTATTCTACTCTATGAAATGTTTTATGGATTTCCTCCTTTCTTCCAAATGGAACAATAAAAGTTATTTAAAGATATTCAGGAGAAATAGCCCTATTTTCCACCTGATAGATTGATAAGCTAAGAATTGAAGGATTTAATTGTAAGCACGCTATAAAAAAATCCTTAGAAACGTCTCGGATGCAATGACGATAATGAGATTAAAAATCATGTTTGGTTTAAAGATGTATAATGGTAAAAGTTACTGCAGTTTGAAGTATTTCTTTATTTATAGAGGTGAAACCATTTTATGTCCCTCCTAAGGAGAGCAACTAACAATTAAAA
>Ga0194117_10001276_pt1 | contig 29783 bp, 19 predicted proteins | sample TA2MahsurfametaG_FD_160579 | JGI IMG/M metagenome (GOLD analysis project Ga0194117, IMG submission 160579) | Freshwater microbial communities from Lake Tanganyika, Tanzania - TA2015009 Mahale N1 surface | ecosystem: Environmental > Aquatic > Freshwater > Lake | place: Tanzania: Lake Tanganyika... | reverse complement strand
GTGTCAAACTCAAAGAACATTTCAACACTCGTGATAAAGTTGCTGAGTTGATTGATGGTGGTGACATCAGTGCTCTGTGGACAAATGCTGGTTGGCAGAATGAAACTCTGCCTGAATCTGGTCCTCTCTACTATTCTTCTCGTGGTGAGAATTGTCCTCCTCGTCATGACAACAACATGACTGAGTATCTCACTCAAGATGCAGAAGAGTATGCCTATCTCTATACCACTGATGGAGAGTGGTTGTGCTACGATACTTGCAAGTGGCACGATGTAACTTATCTTGAAAGTGTAGAGATTCCTGCAGCATGAATATAGTTAATCTATCTTTGCTTGCCACCTTTATTCTACTCACAGGTGGCATCATTTTCTTCTTCAAAGCCATTTACCGCTGAACATCTCATGACTCCTGACACTTACTCATTCTCTGGTGATGCTGTTACCTTCCTTGGTTTGGTTGGTATTATTTCGGCATTTATTATTATTGTTACTGCTTTCCGCAGGTTCTTCAATAGTCCTTACAATGTGCGTTATGTAAAACCCACTGAAACTTCTATGGTTGAGGGAGTTTCTGGATTTCACCGTGATGAATATCTCAATCACATGGAGGAAACTGATGCCTAGAGCGTCATCTATAAAATGTATCAAATCTTATGCCCAACCAATCGGAGTAACTAAAATGTCCAAGAAAAAACAGAAACCACAACCTCTTCTCACTCATGAAGAGTTCGTTGCAATGAAAAAGGAAGATCATCAAAAGAAAAAATTGCGAAAGCAAGTACAAAATAATATCAAATCACAACAGGGATTTGGTTATGACTACAAACCCATTCAATTCGATTATAGTGAAAACTCATGACATGGTTGGTTGAAATGTATGTTGCTGGCCGCACTTTCAAGGAGGAAGTGTATGCTGCCAATGCTGCAGATGCAAGGAGAACAGCATTAGCACGAAACCCAACTGCCAAAGTAGTTGGAGTCAACGTAAAGTTCTCCTAATCATTGCCATAAAAAATACTAATGGGATCAGGGGTTGACTTTCGACCTCTGATCCTTTATTGTACTCACATACCAAACAAATCACTATGAAGTTGCGACTCCACCAAACTCGTGTGCTTGATGCAATGAATCAGCACAAGATCGGTCAAATTGTTATTCCTACTGGTGGTGGTAAAACTCTTTGCATGATCATGAATCTGCTGCAACGTTTTGTGCAGAATCCTGGTCATGTTGCTGTTGTTGTTGCTCCTCGTATTCTGCTTGCTGAGCAACTCTCTGCTGAGTTTCTTGAGTTTATCACCAATGCAAATGTGATGCACGTTCATAGTGGTGAAACTCATCACTATTCTTCTACTCGGCCCGACAACATTTCCGCATGGGTTGCGGAACATGCGGACACCAATCGCATCATCTTCACCACCTATCATTCTCTGCATCGTGTTGTTGATTCTGGTGTAGATGTCAACGTTGCTTATTTCGACGAGGCACACAATTCTACTCAAAAGAAACATTTCATTGCAACGGCCGCTACATCTCTGTCCGCAGATTGCAAGTATTTCTTTACTGCTACTCCCAAACATCATACCAATCCTAATGCTAACGGTATGAACAACGTTAGTATCTATGGTGATGTGATTCACAACGTTCGTGCTCAAGAACTCATTCAGACTGGTTGTATCATTCCTCCGCAAGTTGACACCTACAAGGTTGACATTGTGCGGAACAAAGCAACAGCAGCAGAAGCAGATCGCAACATGATTGTGGACATTCTCGATACTATCGAGCATGACAATCCTAAGGTGCTTGTTGCTGCTCCTAGCACAAAAGTGATGTGGAATATGCTCACTAACTCTGACATTCTCAGAGAACTCGAAGAACGCGGATATGGCATCCTGCATATTACATCCAAGCATGGTGCTTATGTTAACAAAACCAAGGTCAATCGTGAGAAGTTCTTTGACACGTTGACAGAGTGGGGCAAAGACAAATCCAAGCGATTTGTGCTGCTTCACTATAGCATCCTGTCCGAAGGTATCAACGTCCCAGGTCTCTCTCACTGCATCATGTTGCGGATGATGCCTATCATCGAGATGGCACAAACCGTCGGCCGTGTTATCCGTATGGATAAAGATGATGCCCAGGATATTGCTACAGGCAAGATTCCTGCAGGTGCATGTCATCTCTATCGCAAACAGTTTGGTAATGTGATCGTGCCAGTATTCACCAACTACGGTAGTGCTATTGCCAAACGATTGCAGAGTGTTGTTGATACTATCTTTGTGCAAGGTGTGCCTGCTATTTCTACCATGACTCGATGACATGTTGCCATGAGGATACTTAATCGGTCCTCATGGTGCCCATAAGCAACACTGATCTCAAAAGGGTTGACTTCTGCCCAGATCAGTGCCATACTATGATCATACAAGACAAAACCCATGACCTTCACTGACTATCAACAGCAACGCGATGCACAAAATACTGTGCAACTCAACATCATCAAGTATTGCTGGTTGCTGACTGATGCACTGCGTCAGAATTATATTGACCATGCAATTCGTGGTCATTATCGTGCGATCAAAGATACGAATCAAGATGTACTGTACCACGAAACTGCTGCTGATAAACTTAAGGCAGGCATTTGCCCTATTCGGTATGACATCATCTCTGGTAAAAAGTATCACAAAATTGTCTTTGTTGATGGTGGTGGACAACGCTCCGCACATGCATTTGTTGACAAGAAGACGGGTGAAGTGTACAAGTCCGCATCATGGAAGCAACCTGCAAAGGGTGTACGTTATGATCTGCGATTGATGAAAGATCGTGATTATTTGTTTGTCCATGCTGACTGGTCTGGTGGTTATCTTTACGCACGATGATTCACTTCACTCTCATTGCTTCAATCGTTCTTCGTTTTTACTTCCACCATCACTGACATGAAAGACATCAGGATTCAGGTTGAAACTTTCGACGGTTGTATTACAATTTGGTACGAAAGGTCAAAACTAAAAAATGCTTGCGATACGATTAGCAAGCGTGTGTATAATCAACTCTGTGGACTTAACATTAAAGAAATCAACGTTTCTGTGATCTAAGATGATGTACTCAAATCTCTCCAAGATTCGTCCTAAACTAAGAACATCTGGACGTGTATCTGGCAACTTCGGTAGGAACAAAGTTTCTGCTGGTTCTACACTCAATGACCTTGGAATGACCTCTGTTCGATCTATCAAATGTGTCACACAGCAAGAGTATTTGACTCGTCTTTATCATGCTTTTGATTGTACTACCGACGCTAAATTGCGTTCGTTTATCTACACCGAGATTCGCAAGATTCTCATTCAACAAGGCAAATGGTGATCAACTTATGAAAACGACTTACATCTTCCTCGGTGTCATTGCTATGCTTCTGTGGCAAACCTTTCTCATTCAACGAGATGACAAACTGTTCAAGGCATACTATCACGAAAAAGCAAAAGTAGAACAGCAAAAACTCATTAAATAACCTTATCTCACTCATAAGCGACACTGATCAAAAAAGGGTTGACTTCCTACCAGATCAGTGCCATACTAAAGGAGTCAAGGGGGGACAGACCTCCCACCACCTAACTTCCCAAACCATGATCGACTTCCCTACTCTACAATCCAAGGATGGCACAATGCTCGTCGGATTCTATCCTGTAGAAACTCCCGATGGCAACATTTCTGAAGAGTGGTGTATGCAAATCCTTTCCTGGAAAGGTGTAGATCAAATCTCTAAAAAGTTTCTCAATCGTGTTGAGAAAGCACTTGCAATTCGTGATCGTCTTGCTCATGATTACATCCTGACTGGTGATAACCGAGACTATGCTATGTTCGGTAATCCTCTCAACGGTGCAGTTTGATGCAATTCCAAGTTACTGCAATCGAGTTCGATTTTGATTCTGATGATGACTTTCCCGAGCATCAATTCTCTAACATTACCGACGAAACTATCGGTATGATTTGGGAAGCAGTAGATGAAGATGATCTCATTGAAGAGATCACATGTGCTACAGGATGGTGTATCAAATCCATCGACTATCGTATCATTCTGAACTGAACTTTTCTTCACTCTAACTAACAACAAAACCATGAACCGTCAAGAACTTCTCGAAGCATACATCGACCGCATCCTTGAGAACATGTCCACCAAAGATTTGATGCGTATGGTAGGCGATCAACTCGAAGAAAGTTTCTCCAGTCTATCTGATGAGGAACTGATTGCAGAGGTTGAAGAATACTACCCTGACATGCTGACTTACACCATCACCAAGACAGATTCTTGAAACGCTCTAACAAAACCCACAACACTCAATCAATGAAACTCCTCTCGATTCTGTTCCTGATTGCCTTCCTTACTGTGCCCTCTGTACGTTATACTACAGGCACCGTACTTCACAACGTCGCTAACTTTATTCAAGGAGAAGTTTGACATGTCTCGTGCACAACGTCAGACCAACATGATTCGCAAAAATACACTTCCCGTTCGTATCATCCTCTTCAACGCTAAACCAACCAACAGAACCAAATGATCATGAACACCGACAAACTGTACCAAGAACTTTATCCTGAATACCGTGATTGTTTCTGTGTTGAAGAACAACTCTCCCATGATGAATACCTCGACAAACTTGATGCTAAACTCTACAAAGATTCTCAGCAAGATGTAAAAAGTTTTCCACAATTTCCACAACTAAAAAATACCTAAAAAAATATATGTGCGTGTTTTATGTCTCTCAAGAAATGTCTCAGTTAAGTACACTCAGAGATGCAAGTTAAGTCTTCACTGTATCACAACTTCGCTCATTTGTCAAGACTCAGACTCATAAAATCACCTTATCCCTATGATAAGCACTGCTGATCTGAAATCGCTTGACAGACCCCTCCATCCGTCCTATATTGAGTGCATCGGAGGGAGGGAAACAACCCCATCCCCCGCCATCACAAACCCCTTCACAATCGCCTCTCATGCGTAAGATCGAAACCAAGATGAATGATGCCATCGCTGAGCACAAAGATCTTCGGACAGGTAACACTCAGGTGGTCACATATAGCGACTGTTCTGATGTCTATCTGCATGGTAATCTGATCGCTCGGATTGGTGAAACCTGGATCGAATTGTTCGATGGTGGTTGGCAATCAAACACCACAAAATCGCGCCTCAATGCTATCCTGGGTGCCTTTGGTTGCCCTGGCGAGTATGTCTTCTCGAAGAACTTCCAGTGGTTCGTTAACTACAACGGTGCCCCTATTCCGTTCTTCTCAGGTATGCGTCTGGCATGATCTTCTGTCCTGGTGATGACACTAAAAGCACCTTAGTTTTCCACAAGTTTTTGGTTTCTTGTGGAAAACTAATTAACTTTTTCCACAGGTACTTTCCCCAACAAATCTATGACGAATCTCAACACCCCACGTACCATGACCCAGTTGCGTTATGCCAAGGACGGTAATGCTCTCCTGCGTGTACTTTCTCAGTTCGATAACACTGAAGCACCCTCACAAAATCTCCCCTCCCCTGGGAAGATCCTTGTGGGTTATGGACAGGACTTGACAGAAGTGGTGTTCTGAGTTATACTGGGGGGCAGTCATTGCTCCCCTCTAAATATACCTAACTCGCGCCAAAACCCAGTGGTGGCGGGCGTTTTCGGGGTCGGGGGCGGCCGTATATATAATAAAAGGGTCCTATGTAAGCTATAAAGTCTTGCAATCGACCTCTAAATATTATTCGAAGGGTCCCCTCTAGGGGGTCCCACAGGAAAAAAAATTTCGCCAGGAAAAAATTATGCTTGACTACGTGCCGTCGAATCTTTATGGGATTCGTTATCTTGATAAGAATGATAGACAAATCAAACTTGCCTCAATTTTTGCACAGAATGAAGCTGAGGCACGAAGGATTTGGGAGAGTATGGGACCGCCCCATGAACCAAACTTTGATATTTTAGGAGCAGAAGAAGCAAAAGAGTTAGCAAAGATAATGAATGAGAGTAATAATGAAGAATGAGAAGTGGATCATCATGATTTCACCGCCCTTCAAGCAAGGTCCGACATATTTACCGTTATCGGAATATAACTCGGAAAGTGGTGAAGTTGCATGTGTAAAAGGAGATGAGGGAATTCTTATGTTTGATACATATAAAGAAGCAGAAGAAGTTGCTAAATTTCTCACAGACGAGTATAGTTATCAAACAGGAGTATTAGAATGTCCAGAAAGTTTATTATAGAAGTACAGGAGACTACAGAGGGCGACTTGTTCATCGAGTTCCCTCAGGAGATTATTGATGAGTTAGGTCTCATTGAGGGTGATGTAATGAAGTATGAGATTGGGGATGATGGGGAGTCATTTATTATCAAAAAGGACGATACCAGCGCGTAACCGTACCGCTGCGCGAATTAAGAATTATGATGGGGAGTATTATGGGCAAGCATGAGAATATTAAGATTTATCCTACGGAACTAGTAAGATTAATCAATAAGAACAATACACAGTTTCGTTTAAAGGATAATGAAATTGCTCATGATATTATTAATGAACTGATCAAGAAACTAATTGAGAGGTTGAATAATCTTGAGAAAGAATTAATTACGCAACAAAAAGAAATAGAAGAGCGATTTAATCGATTAGAGCAATTTGTGACGCAAGAACTTGTCAGTAAGAATGGATTACAATATCGTCCACCGAATAGGAAAGAATATATTTCATTAGGGGCAACGTTAACGGATCTATATGAACGACTAAATAGTCTTGAGAATAATTGTTTGTAATGTAAATGCCGTGTAATAAGAAAACATGTCCTGACTATAGACCTCACGGTAGAGCCCGTCCAGGATATGGCACTGGTGTAATTATGAGTAAGGAGATGTTTCCCAAGAGGGATACATCACAAATCAATGTGCCTGGATGGTACAGAGATGCTGTTATGTATAATTATGAAGATAAGTGTGAAGTTCCGCAGACCACTTATCTAGGTGGTGGTATAACACCTGGAGCACCAGCAGTACCACCAAATCCCAAAACTGGAGATCCAGGATCACCAGCAGGAGAGGATACAGCAAATACTGAAACAGAAATTAATGGTACTCTTAATACTCAGGAGTATTCTGGAAAATTATATGAGGAACTTAACTTAGATAGTATGAGTTGGTGGGAAAGAAATCAACTTTGTCCTCAGAAAACTAATGTAGGCAGAGGAACTTTTCAATCACCAGGTACAGTAAATCCAAAGAAATATCGATATTGGGATCATTATCCAAGTGAATTAAGTTTTGAAGCAAACTATAGTGATACACCATTTTTATATTTGTGGGATACTTCAAGTCAAGCGACAGGAAGACCTTGTTATGCAATATGCTGGACAATTACTCTTACAACGGGGACCTATCCTGCAGGGAAAGGGACAGCTACTTATCCAAGAATTGTATACACTCCAAGAAAAACTCCTTTTCCTTGTGATACATCTCCTGATGCAACTTATGTTGAGTATGAAACACAAGATGGTAAATTAACTGGTCCAGACGATGAGAATTCAAATCCACTTATCTGGGGTATTGGTACTAATACTAGGGGACTTCTTGTAAGAGAACAAGCATCATGTCCACCTGGATTTGCAAATGCAACGGTTCGTGGAGCAGGAAACCGAGCTAATACTGGTGGACTGTTTTTTGGTCCCGCAACCATGGCATATACTCGTGATGGAGGTACTACTGGTGAGTGGATATTCTTTGAACATTGGATAGGATTATCTTCATCAAACTTTGGTCCGACAAGTGGAAATGGTGGGACATTTACAAATCAGTTTCCACCAGGTCAAGAGACGCAGGTTTATACTCGATCTGTAAATGTATTCAATAATAGCAATCAAAAAGTTGCAGTTGTAGAGGTAAAAATTCGTGGGTATCGTCAATACTATGGAGATACATTCGACAATGATAGAGAGTTAAAAATTACTAATGTTTCAGCAGGTGATGTATTACCAGTTCCAGGACTTGAGTATGGACTTGATATTCCATTTCCAAATGAAACTGGAGATGTTCCTGCAAATTTAAGACAAGTCGCCAGCGATCAGAATGGTCGCAGAGTTGGATTTATTAGTTTTACGGATATTACTCAGGCAGCAGCAGGGTGTGGTGCTATTGTGAATGGGTTTAAATTATTTACAGCAGAAACAACAGCCGAGAGTGCATTAGATGAAAATTTTGTAAATGCAACAATTGGTTTACCACCAGACGAGCAAAATGGAGATAGTGGTATTGTTAATAGAATTACAACAGGTGTATGGTCTCCAGGAAACTCTGGTATTGATAGTATTGAACAAATTTTTAATTTTGAGGGATCAAGTGCATCGCGTGGTGGTACAGGTGGATCTGGTTTAAGAGTTTTAATTAGAGCACAGAAATTTACAGATTCGGAGGGATCTGGTACTAAAATTACAGTTATAAGAGTTATTGGATCTGGTAATGCAGGATATGCTGTAGGGCAAACATTCCCAATTCGATTTGTTCGTAATGGTATAACCTATACTTGTGGTTATATCCAAATTGCTAACATTCTTAGAGGAGTTGTTAAGAGAGGTGTCCCTATTGGTTTTAGACTAGCAGAACCAAAAACTGTTGGTGGTGTTTTTGCAGTGACTCATAGTAGTTGGACTACTTTTGGAAATAATTATGCTATATGGTGTAATAATCGTAATAATAACTTATCTGGTAGACCTCTGAGGATTATCCACCAACTTATAACCCTAACAGCAGGAACATATAATGTAGAACTTGGTTTTGACGATACTGGATCTGTAGAGATTAAATCTGCTACAGGACCTGCTTGGTTTACAAAGAAGAATCATGTTGGTGGTATCCCTCTTGGTTCATCAACCCACACTGGTTCTTTTGTTTTAACTGCGACGACAGTTGTTAATATCGAAGTAGAACTTGAAAATGCTCCTGGTGGTGATTGGTCTAACAATCCTGCAGGATGGGCAATTACTTTAACAAAAAATGGTCAGGTATCTTGGTCAACTAGAAATGCACAAACTGGTATTAATGCTGGAGATTGCTATAGAGGAATGCGATGGGAAAACACTCCATATCAGACTGCTTGGTTAGGATCTGGAACTGCAAGACCATTTTTATCTGCTCAAGGTTCATGTTGGCAAACTAGAGATTTGGTTGTCTATAAAGATTATAAACTTGCAGGTGGTACTAAGATAAGAATGAAAATAGAATCTGTATATGATAATTCTACATCATCATTTCAAAGTAGATGGACTATTGATCAAATATTGTCATATGGAAGTGGATATGGTTCATTAGATAGAGGAGATCACTCTGAAGGTGGTGAAGCATTCTCAGACCAACAGGTTTTTTATCTTTACTACCCATCTCCTAGTACTCCTAGAGCACAAAGGATTGGAGTTGCAATAGTTGTATCAGATATTCAAGATATGTTAAAACCCTCGTCAGGATCAGGACAAATTGCTGCAGGTCAAACGTTAAACGGATGGACGGTTGAAGCAGTAAATCGTTTTGATAGTACAGGAGGATTCAATGCTGCCTACATTAAATTAACTGGTAGTGGAAATGATTTTGCTAAAGATACAAATTATACAAGTAATTCAGGTGCCACTGTTACAGCTATTGCTGGATATGGAATAAGAGATAGAGGAGCATTATATGGCATGTATGAATTTACTAGAAAATCAATTCAATATGCAACTGCACGGGTTTCAGCATCGATGCCTTTTTCACCAACGTTAGTACGTTGTCAAGCGACTGGTATCATTACTAATGGAAGATTGACTGGTACTCAAATTACACAACCAGGAATAGGATTATCTAATAAAAACATTGAAAAAATAACTTTATCTGTTGATCCTCCACCATCAACATTTGATCATGCAAAATTTAATAAATTGATGCTGGATAAGAATAACGATGTTTTGACAGCAATACAACAGTGTCAAGGCACTGGTAGAGCAGCACAGGTTTCTCCAATACTTACTGCAGGAAAACTAACTGGCATTCAGATTAAGGATGCTGGTTCTGGTTATTCAAGCACAAAACCACCTCAGATTAGAATACCATTTATAAGAAAGATTGAATCTACAACTATGATCAAAGCCTCAACATCAAAAGAGGAATTGGCTCAAAATGGATTAGTTCTATCAGCATCACCTGGTTTTAAAAACTCACCACTTTCTGAGTCAGAGTTGTATAACAAAACTCAATTTCAATTTGACAAAAAAACATTTGATAAACCAGTCGCAGACATTACTGAATTAGATTTGGATAAAAGTCGGCCAAGAAAATTTCAATTGCCAAAAAGTCCTGTATCTCCAAAGTACATGGGTCAGTTTAAGACAAGTAAAAGTAGACGCCAATTTACTGACGATGTAAAAGCTATTCACACAACACAAAAGCAAAGATCAGAAAAAACATCTAAAGATACTATGGATCTTTTGCAAGGAAAAACAAAGAATAAGGATACCGTCAATTATAATCAAGACTTGAATAAAAATGTAAGTGGAGATAGTCTAAGTCTAGCGAGAGGGAATGTAATTAATCCTGGTACTTCTGCAGGAAGACTAGAAAAGGATTTTGGTTTGAATACTTCAAAATTAGATGGTACTCCTAAATCTTTAACTACTGGCAGTATTACTAAGTCAGAGAGTACAAATTATCAAAAAACTGCAGCAGGAGGGGGTGCAGCAAATGATGCCGATTATTATCCACAAGGTCTTAGAGACGTTGTAAAAAATACCAAGGTAGATAAAAATTCAACTGGACTAGGCAATTTTAAAGAACCAAAAGTAGGTAATGGTCCTTCTTTTAATAACGCATCTAAGACATATTCAGGTATTGAAAAGGCAGTCAACACAGTACCAATAACTGGTAAAGAAAGAACTGGTTTCGGTGCAGTTCCAGCTAATTTTGATAAGGAGTTAGACCAGACAATTAAAGATTTTGATAGTAGTATGGATACATCTGCTTTCCCTCAATCAGATAAAGACAGAACTATAACTATTCCTGCTACGCCAACCATATCAACAGTAGTTGGTGGTTTTTATAAACTACCTTGTGCAACAGATCGGATAAAATATTTGATTCAATCATATTGCCCAGATCCAAGAGCAAACACAATTATTAACGTTGTATTAGGTGTTCAAATAAATGAAAATCTATTTGATGCAACTTTAAATCGATACGTTGGTAGATGTGAAAGATGTTTATTAAATACTCCAGCATATGTCACCAAAATGAATCAGATAACTGATCCCGATAAAACTATTGTTGATGGTTTTTGTGCTACTGTTTGGACAAATTCCATACATAACGTCACTAGTCTCCCCGCCTTATATGCGGGCAGTGGTGGGATACTTTATGGTCTATCAGGATTAAGAGCATATCAAGATTTGGACAATGTAGTATATGAAGGCATTCACGGGTGGGAAATCAATGGCAATTTAGAAATCCTACATGACAATACAGCAGAAACTAGAACTTTTGTAAGTGCATTGAACAAATATGGAAACCCATATGATTTCTTCTGTAATAGGTCATATGGTGATTTAAAAGAAGATGAAGAATTTGCTTTAGAAAATGCTTCGTTAGAAGAAGACAATCAAGTTCCAGATCAACTGGCAAATACCAATCCAGCTCTTATATAAATAAAAATAAAATAAGAATATGACTCGATTTGCTGCTGTTGTCACTGGAACTTGCACTTCCCATGGTGTTACAATTCCAGCACACATACACTTCACTCATCCTTGCCTACCATCACCACCACCCTGTCCGCCTGGTATAACTCCTACAAAACCTCTTTCGGTTATGGATGCAACTTGTATGTGGCCAGTAGCTCCAACAACACCAGAAGATGCATCGGTGTTAGCAAGAACAGTTTTTATTAATGGAAAATCACCATTATGTGATGGTGATAAGTTAATTCCACATATATCGGCAACAACAAACCTTATTGAATGGAAGCAGGTGTCTGGTCCAAACTGCATAGGACCGATTACAGCGCCATGTAATTGTAGTTTGTTATCAGCAGAAGATACATTTGGTAAAGGACACCCGCGAGTTGTAAAAGCACTAGGAGCAACAGTATTTGTTATGGGAAAACGACTTGCTGCCATTGGAGATCCTCTAGGACCACCATGTTTAAGCACAATAGCAACGGGTTCAGAAAATGTCGTGGTTGGCATGTAGCAAATTACATGATATAATACTTTTTTCGGAAGAAAATTATGGCAAAATCAAAATCTCTCACTAAATCAAATTATATTCCAGGTCCTCCCAAAAAATCTCGGCAAGGAAATGGCGGTGGTACTAAATATGCTGCAAGTAGTCGTAATGGTGCAGGAAAACGCTATAGAGGACAAGGAAAAGGATGAGTGTAGAGGCAGATATACAGGAGTGGATTGCAAGAATATCTGAAGTTCGTCCAGAATTAGGAGGTTTTTCAGTTTGTCCGTATGCCGCTAAAGCAAAAACCTTAATTGTAGAGTGTCAAGCAGAGGACATCATACCTGTTTCTGGGTATGATGTCGTTTTTTATGTGGTTGAGGACTATCTTGACCTAGCTAGTATTCAATTTTGGGTAGAATTTTACAATAAAAAGTTTCCAGACTACATATTTTTAGAAGATTGTGCTACTTATAACACTTATATCAATGGAGTTCAGTCAAATAATGGCAAGCACAACATTATTTTCGTAAATTCTCGTGAAGTTTTGAAAAAATATCGTGTTATATTACGTGAAATGGGGTATTATAGTCATTGGAATGACGAAATGTTACGTGAAGTCTTAGGTGAAGACTACGAAATGGTCAAAAAATCGGGATAGCAACCCCGTAAAAAGTTCTGTTTACCCATTTAGGAGAAACAGATGGCACAAAGTCCTAATCCAGACACAAATCCTTCATTGATGAAGCAAGATTTTGGTACAATTTGCTTAATTACTGATCCAAAATCAGATTTATACTTAAAAAAAGCAAAAATGATGAAAAATTCACCTCCAGATGATCGTTATTCTCGTCCATGTGGCGGTGCAGGAGGTTTTGATGACTTTGTAGAACGTTGGCATTAGACTATAAATAATTAAAAACATTCACATGGCAGATTATCTCTTTAAAGATTACTTTCGGGAGTTCAAAGATCTAGATATTGGGTTTCAAAAGAACCCAGTAACTAAAGATTTGGTCGTTGTTAAAAATGAGACAGCAGTGACTCAATCTATTAAAAATCTTTTGCAAACAAAATTTGGAGAAAGACTCATGGACCCCGATATTGGATCTAGAATATACGAGATTTTATTTGAACCATTGGATGAATTTTCTGCAACAACTTTGAAAGAAAACATAATAAATACAATTAAGAACTTTGAACCTAGAGTTATTATAAACAACTGTGAAGTGAGTGCAGAATCATCAGATTCTAATGAAATATTGGTTGATATTGATTATACAATTGTTGGTGAAAATCTTTCCATTCAAAGCAGATTTATCCTAGAGAGACCAGGGGATTAATGAAACCAACAAATTTAACAAATATAGATTTTGCTGATATTAGGGAATCAATAAAATCCTATATGAGAACTCGTCCAGAGTTCACAGACTATGATTTTACTGGATCTACTCTGTCATATTTGTTAGATATTTTAGCATACAATACATATTATTCAGCATTTAATGCAAATATGGCATTAAATGAATTATTTTTAGATAGTGCAACAACAAGAGATAACGTTGTCAATCTTGCTAAGTTATTAAACTATACACCAACATCATATAGGGCAGCATATGCATGTATAGATGTGGAAGTATATACTGAAATAGGTAATAATGGATTATATCCACCGTATGTTCTATTAAAAAAGGGCAATGTATGTAGTGGACTTATTGGTGGGGCTTCTTACAGTTTTTGTACGCAAGAAGATAAAATAGCAAAAGTAGATCAAACAACTGGATATGCATGTTTTAAAAATTTTGCTGTTTATGAAGGAAATCACCTAACGTATGAATATACAGTAGATAAAACGGTAAATCAAAAATATCTCATTCCAAATGAAAGGGTTGATACCAGTTTATTGAAAGTTTCTGTTCGTGCAAACGCTCAAGCAACACAATATGACACATATAATATAGTTCAAAATATTACAACCATTGATCCTCTTAGTAGAGTGTATTTTCTATCGGAAACTAATGATAGGAGATATGAAGTAGTTTTTGGAGATGGTATATTAGGAAAAGAACTTGAAACAGGTCAAGTTATTACTCTTGATTATATAACCACAAGTGGTATGACTGCAAACAACATTCAACAATTTGCATTTGTTGGAGAAATTGTAGATGCAGACAATATTGCATATAATGATGCAACATTAAAATTAAATATGAAGTCTCAGAGTGGTTCTGCACAAGAAACTCTCAAATCCATAAAATTTAATGCACCAAGAGCATACGCAGCACAAAATAGAGCAGTAACTGCAAAAGATTACGAAAACTTAACTAAAATTGTATATCCAAATGCAAAATATGTAAATGCATTTGGTGGAGAAACATTAACCCCTCCTGTATATGGAAAAGTGTTTTTGTCTATTAGAACAAAGACGGGAGCAAAATTAAATAATTTAACAAAAAAAGATATTGTACGTAATTTACGACCATATGCTATGGCATCGGTTGATATTGTGATTGAGGATCCAAATGAACTATTTGTTGAGTTGAATGTCCTGGTAATTACTAATAATTTTGTAACTACTTTTGGTGATGGAACTTTATCTCAAAGTACTTCGGAAAAACTTAAGGCAAAGGCACTAAATGCCTTACAGGAATACGGAGACAATGAAGATTTAAGTAATTTTGACAAAACATTCTCTATCACCAAATTACAAACTGATATTCTAAAATCAGATACCAATATTCAAGATGTACTGACAAATATAAGTTTGTATAAAAGAGCTCTATACCCAGAAGAGTCTAGTCCTCAAACATTTAATTTTGATTTTGGTGTTTCTTTTGACTGTAGTTGCAGTTCAACACCAGGAAATAGTATTCAAAGTAGTGTTTACTACACCACAGATAGACCAGGTGTACCTCAATATTTTGAAGATGATGGTTCTGGAGTATTGAGATCATTTACACTGTTAAATAATAAAAAAACCATCCTTGATAGAAATGTTGGATCATACAGTTGTGATACTGGTAAAATTACATTTGGTCCAGTAAATATAGAAGGTAGTAATGATCTACAGGATACTCTGGCAAATCCAGACAATACTCCAACAGTTCCTCCAGAAAATATACTATATGATCCAGGCACAGAAATTCCAGGTATTATGACTATTGATACTGTGCCACCTGTAAGTCAAGTTGGTGTCATAATACCAACAAATGCAAATAATACATCTTATATCTATGTTCCAGTTGGTACTCTTCCAGGTGGAGGTACTCTTCCAAGTGGTGGCGGTACTTTTGTCCCTTCTGTCACAGGATCTGCTATTCCAGGAACCTTTGCTGTAACATCACCTGCTACTGGAGTTGGTACTTTTACACCTATAGTTGTTGCTCCTACTGGTGGTACAGGAACAGGATCTGGAACAGGAAGCGCAGGAGCTTCAGCAGGAGGCGGTGGAACCGCTGGCGGCGGTAGTGGCGCAGGAGGTACTGGTACAGGTGGTGCAGGAACCACTGGAGGCGCTACAGGCGGGTATGGTGGTACGAGCACTGCTGGATCTACAGGAGCTCCTACAAGCACCACTTTCTCCCCAATCTCATCGAGTTTGATTCCAACAGCAATTACAGTTGGAGGAGCTCCTGCAACTCTGTCGGTATCTCCTGGAACATTCTCACCTGGAACTACAATGACATTTGGTATTCCTTCTATTGCTGTAGTTCCTCCTGGTTCTCCAGTCATAGGGACTTTCATAACTGGAGGAACTCCTGGAAGTCCTGGTACAACTGGTGGTTTACCAGGACTCCCTGGCGCAATAGTATTTACACCACCACCACCAACCACAGCGCCGCCAGCAGGTGGTTCTGGATGTTATGTATAAAAGCTTTTAAAATAGCAATAAATATTTCAGATACATATTGGATCTCAATATGTAAGTAAACTAGGAAAATCAAATGCAAGATAAAACATCGGTTTCTCGGTCAGTATCTACTCAAGTACCAGAATTTATCAAAGAAGCTAATCCTTTATTTGAGAAATTTTTAGATGCGTATTATAGATCTCAAGAAAAAACTGGTGGTGCAATAAACATCATTAACAACTTGACTGATTACTTAGATGTAGATAAGTTTGAATTGAACAAAATAAATGGTTCAACTACATTAATCGTACCTGTTGAAAAAAACACAAAAAACATTGAAGTAGAAAATACTGATGGTTTTCTAGATAGAGACGGATCTGTTATTATTGATGATGAGGTAATCTATTATGAGACACTTAGAAAATCACCAGATGTCTCATTTGGTCCATCAATTTCATATTCAGAATTTAATAAGAAGTCAGTTATCTTATCAAATCCTTATTTGTTGTTCAATGGTGTACGAAGAGAGTTTGATTTAAGATCAAACAATGAACCAATTTTTCCACCAAGCCCAAGGCATATAATTGCTACTTTATATGATAAAGTATTAGTGCCAGATGTCGATTATATTATTGTAAATGATAAAATTAGATATACTACAGCGCCCAGAACATTTGATGCTTTGGGACTAGGTGATAATGCAACAGATATTTCAATCTATTATTTGAAAGGATTTGAGACAAATCAAATCATGTCTATTACATCTACTGCATTAGGCAATCGTAAATTCAGATTGACACACACCATTGGTACTACTAGCACTCCATTTGTTGCATCATCAACTGTGCTTTCAATAGTTATTGTCGATGGAAAACTATTGATCCCAGAAAAAGAATATTCAATTAGTGGTTCCACTTTAATTTTAAATGTATCGGCATCAAATCCAGTAGTAGACTATGTTGGTTATATTAATTACACACCATTAACTGTCGGTAGTGGATGTGTAGCATATTCTGTAATTAATGATTTTGGTCAGGTAGAATCAGTTCGAGTTAGTAATCCTGGATCAAATTATAAAATTGAAAATGTCCCTCAAGTTAGTTTTAGCTCTCAGGTAGGATCTAATGCTACTGCAAAAGCATTAGTTAATGGTATTCAAAAAATTTCTTTACTATTTGGCGGAACTGGTTATTCGCCATTAAATCCACCAAAAGTAATTATCCAAGATCCAACGAATCCTGATGGAGAAGTTCCAATTATTACATCAACAGTTAACTCTTCAGGTAATGTAGATTCATTAGAACTTGTTAATAGTGGAAGTGGATATGATTTTATTCCAAGAATTCAATTTATAAACCCTTTTGGTGCCGAGGTTGGATCCGCAACAATCAGCAGTACTGGTAGTATTACTTCTGTAAGTGTAGTTTCTAACGGTCTCTTCTACAGCACACCACCAAATATTTACATTGATCCCCCAAGTGGTTCAGGTGTACAATGTATCTTACAAGGAGTATTAAATTCCGATGGTGGTTTACAGTCAGTTACAGTTGTAAATCCTGGTAAAGGTTATTCAACATCGAATCCTCCTAGAATTAAGGTTATTCAACCAACAGGTGCTCAAGTTTTAGATGTTGAAGTTGATAGTTTTGGGCGAGTAATTAATATTGAGATATTATCTGGAGGAAGTGGTTATGAAAACATTCCTAGTGTTTACATTGTTGATGATAGAAAAGATAATCTTGGTAATCCTATAGGAGGCGAAGGGGCAAAAGCAGTAGCAACGATTTTTAATAATCAAATTATTGATATCAGTGTTACTGATTTTGGTTCTGGGTACTCTTCTATAGACCCACCAAAAATTTATATTTCATCTCCAGAAGGAGCAAGAGCATCAGCAGAAATTGGTGATGGTCAAATAACTGGATTTAAGATCTTAAGTGCTGGTGATGGATATTCTAAATCTGAATTTGTTGGATGTAGTAGAGGTGTAAGCGGCATCGTTGACTATACAAATGATAATAAAGTTATCTTTTCAAATGAATCTAAATCTGTTGCATCTCAACACAAAACAGGATCTACTGTAAAAAGTTTAGATTCGGTATTCTTTAAAGTTTTAATAAAGAGATTATTAAGTCAATACCTACCTGGTTTATCTGATATTGCAATCGATAAACTAAATATTGCTAATGTTCTTAGAACAGTAAAAGATTTTTATGCATCTAAAGGAACACAATTTGCAATCAAGTATCTATTTAACTTACTATACAATTCTCAAGTAGAAATTTCCTATCCAAAAGATCAAATTATAAAACCATCTGCATCAAGTTGGTCCGTTGATACAATATTACGTGCTAAATTAATTTCTGGATCTGCTTTAAATTTGTCTAATGGACTACTAGTTCAAGAAGAAAGTGAAGTTGATACAAATATCAAGACAGCAACAGCACTGATAGAAAATTATATTGCAATTCAAACTCCTAAGTATGATGTTTATGAACTTATTCTATCTGAAGAAAGTATTACAGGCAAATTTGTAATTCCATATAAAACCAAATTAACGGAAAAGGTTTCACCTACAGATGTAATTATTACTGTAGACTCTACCGTTGGATGGCCAGAAAGAAATGGAGAGATTTTAATTAATGATGAGGTAATTCGTTATAAAGAAAAATCACTGACTCAGTTCATTGAATGTACTAGAGGAATTACAGGAGTTGCAGAAGAATACGATTCTGGTACTGAAGTCGGTTCAAATTTCTATCTAGTTGTTAACAAAGGAACTTCTAACGAAGTCGTTCTATCTGTCTTAGGAATTATTGAAGCAAATAAAACAACACTACTTGACGATGGTAGTTATTATTTGAGTGGAGACAAATTAACAATTTCTAAATTAGGATCTACGGAAGACATTAAACTTCTTGATAGTTGGTTGTATAATGTTAAAAAATTACTTAAAGTTGTATCTATTGGATTTGGTGGTCTTAATGATACTACAGCAACGGTTTTATGTGAAAACAAACATGGTCTATTAATTGGAGATCAAGTAACAATCTATGGTGCTAATCCAATTGTATTCAATGGTTCATTTTTAGTCACTTCAATTCCTACAGACTTTACATTTACATATACATTACCACAACCAGCAAACCAGAATCCACAAGGCAACATCCTAATCTCTATAGATTTAAATAAAGGTAAAAGTGATTCTGCATCTATTAATACGTCAATTAGTAAATTTGCAACCAATATTCAAAATTCATTTTTTGATTCAAAGTGTGTATATGTTGCTGCTAGTGGTATTCCAAATTATAAGATTGGACCATTCTTAGGAACTGCACTTTTACCAGGCAATCAAAGAAAACTAAATAAATTTCCAAAAGTACCAGAGACCATTTCACTAAAAACACCAACAGTTCCAGGAGGAGTTGGTAGTTATGTTAATGGTGTAAGTGTATGGAATTATAAATCGGAGGAAAAATTTCCTTTTGGTCCTCTAACCAGCATCGCAATTGTTGAACCAGGAAAAGATTATGATGCTGTTATACCTCCTGTGTTAACAGTATCTGGTGGTGGAGGTTCTGGGGCAACTGCTAGAGTAATCGTTAATGGTTCTATTAGCGATGTTGAGGTGTTAACCCAAGGTTCTGGATACACTACTTCTCCTCTAGTTTCTATTTCTGGAGGGGGAGGAGAAGGTGCTACAGCGACTGCAGTTATCACTAATGGAAGAGTATCAAGAATTTTAGTTAATACTGGAGGAACAGGTTTTACTGCAGAACCAATTATTAATATTAGTGGTGGAGGGGGATCAGGTGCTACAGCAAAAGCAAGTGTAAGAGGTCCTGTAAGTAATGTAATCATTACCGCTAATGGTAGTGGATATATTGATAATCCAACAATTAGTTTAAGTAGTGGTGAGGGTGCTGCTGCTGAAGCTTATGTCAATAATGGAAGATTGGTGTCTATTGCTGTAATTGCTTCTGGAAATAATTATACTACTGCTCCACGAGTAATTATAACTGGAGATGGTTTTGGTGCTGTGGCAAAAGCAACAATTTCTAGTGAAGGTGCAGATGCAGGCAGAGTCACTGGAATTACAATTTTAAATAAAGGTATTGGTTATAAAACAGGAACAACATTAATTAGACTAGAATCTATTGGTGAACTTGCTGAATTTAAGTCATCAATTTTTGAATGGACTTTTAACTTAAATGAGACCACAACCACTGATTATGCAAACGGATCTATATTTGAAGGTTTTAATAAACAGTTTGGCGGTGAATATGGACACATCTCCAATCCTAAACAATTAAGATTTGTTCTTGGAGATAATTTACAAGTAGTTGATGGTCAAATAGTAGAAAAGGAAAGTGGTTTACAGCATTCTCCTATTATTGGATGGGCATTTGATGGTAATCCAATTTACGGACCATATGGATTGAGCGATCCAACTAATATTAATAGTGGTATAGCACAAATTAAAAGTGGTTATAGTTTAAAACCAAATCTTGTTTTTGATGAAATACTAAACTTAAATCCTGTTAGAATTGACGGACCACCACTATTACAATATCCTGCAGGAACTTTCATCGACGATTACGAGTATCTATTTAGAAGTGAGTCAATTTTCCTGGATGAGTATAATGGGAGATTTACTAAAACTCCAGAATATCCAGATGGTATCTATGCATATTTTGTAACCATAAACACTAATGGAACTTCGGCTTTCCCTTATGTAGTCGGTCCAAATTATTACTCTGTTCCTGATGATTGGAACTTATCTCAATTTGCAGTTCAAGCATATATTCCAACTGGTATTGTTAGATATAGAGATCCTTTTGAAAATGTTGATATTGATGTTGAAAGACAAGCAAACGAAGAAACAAATGCACTTACTCTTGAAAACGGAGATGTTCTGACTTTTGAAGTCGAGGATGAAAACAAAGATGGTATACTTACATCAGATGAGATCAATGATCCCAATATCATATTCGAAGAAGATAAATTAGAAATTTTTGATTATTTTCCTAGAATTGATGTCGCATCAAAAGTAGACATTGAAGTAGAAACTACAACTAAATTTGAAGATGCAAAAATTAGTGAATTCTTAATCGAAAATCCTGGAACAAACTATCAAGTTGGAGACGTACTAGTATTTGATGATACGGGTACAGATGGATATGGTGCATCAGCATCAGTGTCGAAAATTTTAGGTGAGACTGTTAGTAGTTATACTTACAGATACAATTCTACACTAGATAAATTTGAAGGTGTACTACAAACCCAAGTTCCACACAATTTAGAAGTTGGAGATTCGGTAGATATTTTAACTGTTCCTCAAATGGAACCTGCTAGTAAAACTATCAAGGTGATAACTGTCACTGGATTGGAAAATATCACAACTAATCAAAAAGGTGTTGGATATACAACAGATTTTCCTGCTGTAATTACTGTTGAGTCAAAAACTGGCAAAGATACACTGTTGACACCTGTGACAACTTCTACTGGATTAGTAAATGGTGTTAATATTGTTAATTCTGGTAATTCATATGATACTTCTCCCAGGATAAGAGTCACTCATCCACAAGTGGCAGCAAGAGCAAGTTATTTTGCAACTACGCTAGTTGGTGGTTCTGAATTTAAAATCATAAATTCAATTGTAGAATCAACAAAAGATGTATATGCAGTTGGTTATTTGAAATCTACAACTGGCGATAAGAGTGGAGTAATAATTAAATTTAATAGTCTAGGGACAATTGTTTGGCAAAAAAGCATTACACCTGTTTCTCCATCTGGGGAACTAAAGGATATAGAGTTTATTTCATTGTGCAAAAAAGGAACTTCTATCTATGTTGTTGGAAACAACAGACCGAATCCAGCAATTACGAATGCATTTAATCCAGATATTTATCTTGCAAAGTATACAGAAAATACAACGGGAACAAATTGCACTTTATCTTGGCAAAAACAATATGGTGGTATCAGTGGAACAACAAGAGCTGATTACGCAACAGACATAACCGCATATAACGAAAACGTTGTAATTAGTGGTTATACATCAACTAATAGCGTTCACACTCATGATGCATTTGTAATGTACATTGCAAATAATGGAGACTCATTAGCAAAGAGAAAGATAACTTCAGTATCTACAGAAGATAGATTCTATGCTGTTCGTGTTGACAGTTTTAATAACATCTACTTGGTTGGTAATGCTGGAAATAACCTTTTAATTGCTAGTGTTTATATTCAAGGAAATAAAATACTTATCAATTGGTTAAAACAGTATGTAATCACCGATGTCAAAATGACAGACTTGTCATTGAACATTGATGAGTTTAATGATCTATATGTATTAGGAACTCAACAAGTTGTCAGTAGTGGTCTTAGAACAAGATTGCTGCTATTTAAATTAAATACAGCAGGAACAGTCCAAGACACATACGCTTACAATATAGTCAGCGATGGTGCTATTACTGCATCCAAATCTTCAATTGATATTTTTGGTGAAATTAATATTGCTGCCACGATTACAACTTTAACAAATAAAAAATATGTTTCATTTATAAAAGTTAAATATGATGGTTCTGTAATAAATGCAAATAAATTTGAATCTACAACATCTGCATTTGCATATGATACAACTTCATGCGTTTCTGATGTTTCTGGAGATCCATTTGTCTTGGGTTCATATTATTCAAATAGAACCCAATTCCTATTTGACGGTAGTGATTTTGTAGATAAAACTGGTAGAGTTTCTAACTTAACAACCACTGGAACTGTTGCTGTCAGTACAACATCTCCTAAGTTTGGATCTACTGCATATGCTATTTCACTTTCAGGAAAAATGACAGCAACTACAAGTCTGTCTCTATCTTCTTGGACATTAGAGGGGTGGTTTAACTTCTCATCAGCAACAACAACTAAAAGTGAAATTAATCTGCTCACAATTACTGATAGCACTAATACATTAGTTTTACAAATTAATAGCAGCACTGGAACAGATTATGGTAAAGCAAGACTTTTAGTAAATGCAACAGCAGGATCTTACAGCACACAAACTAATCTTGTATCATTGATGAATGCTGACTATGCTCATATTGCCGTAAGAAAAACATTTGCGAATGCCATTGCAACATATACTGTATTTGTAAATGGCACTCAATATGTTCAAACAACAAGTTCTACTAATATTAATCCAACACAAATTGATTTTGGAAACACAACTGCTGCAGCGTCTAATCCAACAAGAGTAGATGATATTAGATTAAGTAATTATGCGATTACATATGGGGCATCACCATCTGCTGCACATGGAATTTACGACTACTCTCCTGCATCTTCGTACATATTTAAATTTGATAAAACTTCAGATTCTGTAAGAATGGGGACATTATCATTTACTACTTCTGGATTGACAATCTCTAGAACAGCGATGACGGTATCAAATGCTCCTATAACTTCTACAACAAGTAATTACACTATTGCATCTGAGGGATTCCAGGTTTTAGATTTTACAGAATCATCAATTACACAAACCTCAAATGCTGTAACAGTATCTCAAACTATTGATAACTGGTCAGCTAGGACCGCAACTGTTCCTTCTACAGGTGGTCAAAAACCAAAATTTACTGCAGAATCATATGGAAAATTCTTCTTCAAAGTATTCAATACTGAGAAAGTAGATAATGTTAGAAAATTAACTTTAAATCAAACATTTAACGCTAATATTGGATCTACAGTTATTCAAAAAAATACTTCAGGTGTGACCATTGCATCGTCAAAAGTAGTTGATGTTGATAAAGAAAACAAGCAAATTTTCACATCGTCTTTAACTGGGGAATTCCAAGAAAATACAGGTTCTATAACTTTCTCGGACAATCCTGTAAACGATCTTACAACTACATTTTCAAACGTAGTTAATACAACTCCAGGAACTTTTGTGCTTAATATACCTAGTGGAACTGCTGCCTTATTTAAACCATATTCTGAGCTTGATTATTCTGTGAGAATTGATGATGTAATTGCAGGATCTGCATTTTCCAAAGGATCTGTATATGCTCTTAGTTCTAATTATTTTTCATTCAATACCGCATATACTCAGGCAACAATTTCTGGATTAGCATCGGTAACTAAAATTACCGTAATTACAAATCTAAACAAGACTTTCCAGATAGTTGATGAAGCATTTACTCAAGAGATGTATGTTAGAAGTGCAACTTCTCATTATTTAAATGTTGGAGATGTTTTATTCAATACGACTTCTCCACAATATGCTGCAGCAAATGGTTCTTTCTATGTTAAACAAATCATCAGTAAGAAAGAATTTATTTTTGATCTTAATACTACTCCATCAGCTGCAATAGGATCATCTATTACACTCACTATCTTTGTTAAGCATCCTATTCTTAGATTGATATTTGGTCAACAATATGTTTTTGATACATCTGATTCTTCTAATCTTGGTAGATTCTTATCATTCTACAGAGACAACTTAAATAAAATTGAGTATACATTTAAGAATATTATTAGAAAAGGTGTACCAGGAATAGATGAACCTGGAAGTTCACCATTTATTTCATTCAAAGTTACTGATGACGTATCAAACATTAGTTATTACGCTGACCCATCCAGAATAGGATCACAAAGTCCTGTATCTCCACTATCCTATATTGATGTAATATACAGTCCTTACATTGGTAAATTTGAAGTCAAATCTTTAGAGGGGGCAACAGTTACAAGTGGTGCAACCAAAATTGTATTTGATTTAAAATATGAACCAGAAAAAGCAGCTCTTGCTAATCTAACCACATATACAACGACATCTCTAAAAGCTGTTGGATCTATTGGTGATATTCGTTTAGTAAGTGGAGGAGGATTCTACAAAAAACTACCAATTATTGTTGATATTCAATCATCAAGAAAAATTGAAAGAGTTGAAATTAATGAACCTGGCACAGAATATCAACCAGGACAATACTTTGGAGTTCCTATCCTTGGAGATGGTAATGGCGGTAAGGTAAGTATTACTGTTGATCCTGCATCAGATCCACCTGGTCAAATTATTGAAGTTTCTGTTACTGATCCAGGCAAAGGTTATACTACAGCATTCATTGATGTTGATGCTGTTGATGGAATTCTTGGTTCAGATCTTGGTGGATCTGGTGCAGAATTAACCGTGGTTATTCCACCAAAAGGAACAGGAGCATCTGTTTTTGTCAAAGGTGAAAGAATTGGAAAAATTAAGAAATTAAAGAATAATAACTTTGGATTTGATTATACTCATGATTATACTTTGCGTCCAGAGATTACCTTCCCAGTTAATTTACAATTAACCAGTACAAGCATTCTAAGCAGCATTAAGGTGGTTAATCCTGGTTCAGGGTATACATCACCCCCAGAGGTTGTAATCACTGGTGGAGGCGGTTCTGGAGCGACTGCACAAGCAGTTTTAAGAAACGGTCGAATCTACGGAATCGTAATTAAAAATCCTGGTTCTGGATATACGGTTGAACCAACGGTTAAACTCAAATCTTCCTTTAACTATGTTGTAAACTTAGACCTTGGATTATTCCAATTTGCATATCCGCATGGAATACCGAATGGTGCTGAAGTCCAGTTTAATGTAATTGATGTTGGTGATGGAGCAGAATTTCCACTTTCTTCATTCGGATTCTTAAATGCAAATCAAATTTACTATGCAGTTTCTGGAGAAGGTGCTGGATTAGAAAATGATCAAATCAGAATCGCCCTAACTCCTCAGGATGCAGAGACTGGAAACTACATTACTTTTGTAAATACTGGTACTGGTAGACAAGTTATTCTTACAGATTCATTTGGTGGTTCTGCAGAAGCAGTGTTGGAGACAGCAAGATTCTTGTTTGGTGAAACTGTTTTCCAAGGTCAAACCTTTGAAACTGCAACAGCAGTTGGGTTTGTATCTGAAAATGATGGTTGGCAGATCGGTCCCAGATTGTTAAAACTAATTAATTATACTGGAGTTTTTGAAATTGGTCAAAGAGTAAATGGTTTAATATCCAAGTCTAGTGGTATTATCGGAGATATCAATATTGCGAAAGGAGTTTTAGAAGTAGATTCTATCACTAAAACTACAGGAAAATTCTTGGATGATATTGGCAAACCAAGTGAGATTGTTCAGAAAGTTCAAGACTCATATCTATATCAAATGTTCTCTTATAACATCAAGAGTCCAATCTCGATTGATCAATGGAAGAAAGTTATAAATGATACTATTCATCCAGCTGGTTTTAAAATCTTTGGAGAAATTGGAGTTTCTGGTGGAGGAAAAGGATTAACAGATAGAACTGATTTTGAACTTGTAAAGAGTGTTAATTTAATTGAGAGTTCGGTTGTCTCTAACGTTGATAGTTTTGCTTTAGTAGAACCAGTTTATAGTGAGTTTGATAATACACAAGTTTTGTTTAGAACTAAGAGATTGACATCATCTGAGGAAATTCTGACTTCTGTTGTACAGTCATTAGATAACATAGCGAATTTGTTTGATGGTGCCAGAACAGTATTCCCATTAACGATTGATGGATCACCAGTTATTGCTCAGGCAAGTCAATTTATGATAGTCATAAATGGTATCTATCAAGCTCCAGGTTTTGCATTTACTGTTCAATCTGGAAATATTGTTTTTACAGAACCACCTCCTGCACCAACAAAAATTAGTTATGCTGTTTTAGATTTAGAATTTAAAACAACATCCTTGATTACAATGTCTAATGTTAGTGGTATCATTCCAGAAATAGGAAATACCATTCGTGGATTGGTTTCTAACGCCACAGCTACTGTTGCAAATTCAACATCTACCACATTGACTGTGTTTAATATTACAGGAGCATTTGTTGCAAATGAAACTATAATTTCACCAGCAACAGGACTAAATGCTATTCTCGATAGCATTGTACCTGTAGTAAATGCCAATGTCTTGAGGTTCCAAGAGAAAATTAAAAACTTACGTGGAAAAACCGCAATTGTTGAAGAAATCAATCTAGATCTAGCTACCAATATTCAAACTAATAGAATTGTAATTAGCAAAACATCAGGCACATATGATTCACCATCAGGTCTTCTAGACATGAAAATTGATGATAGTTTCGTTAGTGCTGAAACAGGCGTCGTTGCCAGAATTACTAACATTTCAACTTATAGAGATCCTAATGTTTATATTGTTGTAAATCCTGCTTTTGCATCTACAGGTAGTTTCTTAGTTAATGAAGTTGTAAAAGGTGCAACGTCAAACGCAACAGGTGAAGTTGTTTTGTGGAATCCGTCTATTAGAAGATTGATTCTAAAATCAACAAGCACGGCCGATTTTGTACCGAATGAAATTATTAATGGTTTAACATCTTTAGCACAATTTAAAATTTTAACAACAACAGAAATTGAACCAACAACAACATTAATCATCAGTGATCCTAGCAGTTTCTATGGTTTACTATTCAACAGAATTGTTAACCCAACTGTTCCTAATGCCATTGTAGATGATATTAGTAAGAGTGTAATTGAAGTTGTTAATTTAGATGATGACGATGTTAATGTTGATTCAAACTTCCCAGAATTTGAAGAGGTACAAAATATACTATTAGATTATTCTAGTAGCAGTAGAACTCCAAAGGTAATCACAGTAAATGGTAATGCTGGTTCATCAACTTTACAAAAGAAATTTGGATCTGCATCTTTAGTTCTAGACGGAAATGGAGATTATCTACAAATATCAGACGCAACAGAATTTGATCTAACAACTTATACATTTGAAGCGTGGATTTATTTGCCAACCGCACCTTCTGAGTATTCAATGATATTTGCCAATGTCGGAGAAAACTCGTATTGGGGACTCCGTACTGTTGCTGGGAACACACGTCTGACCTCATATGATGGCACTACAATCAATGAACAAACAACAGGAACAAGTATTCCGTTAAATACTTGGACTCATGTTGCTTGGTCTAGAACTGGTAATCAGGTTAGATCATTTATAAATGGAGAATTAGTACACACTGGAACTAGCACTGCTACTCCAAATGCGACTGGACTTACAATTGGTTATTCAGTTAATTATTCAAACCAACATTTCTTCAATGGATATATTGATGAAATGAGAGTCTCAAAAGGAATTGCTAGATATGTTGCTACATTTACACCACCTCTAGTAGCATTTGTTAATGATGGTAATACTGCATTACTCATACATGCAGATTCCAATCCAATCCAAGATGATGGTGGATTAGTTGATGGTGTTGAAGAAGGGTCATTTATCCAAAATCAAGTTTTTGAATATACTAATGAAAGTGGAGATTTTACTCAGAACGAAGAGTTGATTTCTAGAAAATTATCATATCATACTCGAAGCGGAGGAAATTTCCAAATCGGTGGAACAATAACAGGTGGCGGTGCAACTGCTCAAATCATAGGTGTTAATTATGCACTAAATCTTTTATATCTTGGTAGTAAGACAGGATCATTTACGATTGGCGGTACAATCACATCAGGATCTGTTAGTGCTGTGGTGTCTGCATATTTAGAAGTTCCTGTTTTGGCAAATCAAGTATTCACCGCAACCAATAAGTTTATTACTGGTTATATTGACAATGATACTAGACATAGGTACAGAGATGCTGCAAATCTAATTAGATTGAATTCTGGATATATTGTAGATGAAGCAGTGGGTAGATTAAAAGATCGCTATCCAGATTTAGTTATTCCTAGAGATACTGCAACATCCCAAGATGGTACTGCTAGATGTAAATTAGACGCTGCTTTATTGTTAGAGGGTGTTATCTTAGATATAGAAAAAGGAGGCACCTATAATGCTACATCTGCGGCGAGACAATATCTAGATGCAAATGGCGGAATTAGATTTATTGAACTCCAAGTTCTTCACAGTGCTTATACTCATGAGCAATTGAATTTGCTTTGTCAACAAGCAGTAATTGGAGAACTAAGTGAGACACCCGAGTATTCTGACAGATTCCCAGTTCCACCTATTGATATTACTATTGATTCTTTAGATTGTGCTGATGTCAGGAGTGATATAGACACATTGTGGGGTTTGATTAATGAAGTTATTGCTCCTACTGGAGATGTTTACAAAGATGCTGGAGACTTACTCTGGTTTAACAGAACATTTATTGCTGATGAAGCTGTAGCACTTACAACTCAATATTTCACATACACTCTAAATGGCGTTCAATATAGTGCTTTTGAATATCCAGGCGGTGCTGCTGGAATAGATAAGTGTAAGAGAGATCTCAAAGAGCACATCATACCAGCGATTATTTCTGATTTGGTTTCGGGCGGAAATGTAAACATCATAAACGCAATGAAGCAATATGTTAATGAAGATGAAGATGTCTTGCACGTTAAGGATGAACTTCTACCAACTATCTACGCTATTGAGCAAACAAAGAAATTATGTCAATATGCTGTAGATAATTGGATTATTACTGGTACACAAAATACTGAGTATCAACCAACGTTTGCAAGTAATGCAAATAAGTACAAAGATACTACAATCACTGTAGACGATGGGGAGTATGGTGGTCATTGTGCCGATGTTAAATCTGCAATCGAAGTCTTGTTTACATTAGGAATTGGTATTCTTCTCCCAGAAAGAGAGCAATATATTGTTTCTGGTAGATTCCTTGATGCTGGAGATTTGATTGATGCAAATGCTCTGTTAATTGCTGATGTAGCTGTTGGTAGAATGTTGG
>Ga0194117_10001258_pt1 | contig 30011 bp, 11 predicted proteins | sample TA2MahsurfametaG_FD_160579 | JGI IMG/M metagenome (GOLD analysis project Ga0194117, IMG submission 160579) | Freshwater microbial communities from Lake Tanganyika, Tanzania - TA2015009 Mahale N1 surface | ecosystem: Environmental > Aquatic > Freshwater > Lake | place: Tanzania: Lake Tanganyika... | reverse complement strand
ACAACAACCCACCACCAGTGCACAACAACCCACCACCAGCACCACCGAAAACACCACTAACTCTAATAATCCAGGTTCTAATCCTTTCGGAGGGCTCGGAGGAATGGGAGGTTTCGGCGGCTTAGGAGGTATGGGAGGTCTCGGTGGTCTTGGTGGTTTAGGAGGAATGGGTGGAATGGGTGGTATGGGCGGAATGGGTGGCCTCGGTGGAATGGATCCCCAAATGATGGCCAACATGATGGATATGATTACCCCTGAAATGATGGAGCAAATGGTTAATAGCAATCCTATGCTCAAGCAGATGGCTGACGCAAATCCACAAGTCAAGGCTATGATTAGCAACCCACAACTTATGAAACAAATGCTCGGCCAAATCAGTAAATTATATTTAGACGTAGATCCTGCTCAAATGCAAGCAGCTATGAGCCAAATGGGAGGATTAGGTGGAATGGGTGGAATGGGTGGAATGGGCGGCTTAGGAGGTTTAGGAGGATTTGGAGGTCTAGGTGGCCTTGGAGGAACTGGAACAACTGGAGTTCAAGGATCAACTGGAGGAAATGTCGATTATAAGACTTTGTTTGCTGAGCAACTTACTCAATTACAAGGAATGGGCTTTACTAACGAAGCTACTAACATCTAGCTGTTGAAGCAGACTGCAGGTAACGTGTAAGCTGCAGTGGAGAGATTGCTAAACATGTTAGGTTGATTTAGGAAAAATATCTATATCATAAATCAAAAATAAACTACCCTATTATCATGTTCATTACAGGTGATAAATAGTTTTTGGTTATGATTTGCTAATGATAAAAGTATGAGAGGATAAACTTAGATGGTTATTCTATTATAATAAAATATTTGGAGGAATGCTATTCTCACCGCCTTCCCACCGCCGTAAAAATAATCTAACTTTTACCGAACAACTTCTAACCTTCAAACAAAAAACTTACACACCACCTGAGCTCCAACAATAAGCAGATACCTTTCAACTTACAGTCAGAATTTTAGACTTGCTTATTGATAAAAATCCTAAAATAACTTAGTAACTATTCATGTTGAAAAGTTCAATTACAAACTGGTATGAACATAACAAACATGAGTCCAACAACAGAATCAGAGAAATCTTTAATCTGAAAGAAAATTTGCAGATTAGAGTTAAAAAAGAAATCGGGATTGTACTTGAATAGATAGCCTACTACCTCAGAAATATTGTGGAGGATTACAATGATAAAAATATTTAATTTTTTTATTTGAAGTATTTGAACGCCATTAAAAAGTTGCATTGGGGCAGAGCCTTCGCTGATCAAGAATAACAGCCTGACTTAGTGAATGCAGAGATACAAACTGAAAATAATCCTTCTTTTAGGCATTTTAGAACACAGCAAAGTATCGATTAAAGAAATTAGACGATGGAGAGTCCAAAAAGAAAAGAAAGATAGTTAAATATCCAAAAGTATCTTGATACGAAGTAAGAAAACCTCAATCTTTAACGCAATAATGATTATCTGAAACAAATGTTAGCCAAAAAGTAAGAGTAGAATAAGAAACTGAAGCTCGAAATCAGTAAACTAATAGGTTAGAATGATGACTACAAAGATGAGCAAAAGAAGTACATGGAATAAGTAAGTAAACTTACTAAATTACTCGACTAACTTAAAGACCAGAATGAAGAACTTTAACAAAAGTAGGATTATTTAAGAATGACATTTGGAGACAGGGAGAATAAGTTCGAGAAACTTGGTGATCTGAAATAACAGCTTCATAAATAACTCAATAGTGTTTAGTAAAATTTAGAAAAGACACATTCCGAATCATCAGTTTAAGTTGCATGTTAGAAGGAAAATTTCTTTGCCAATAATTACAAAGTTATAGAATCGAGCCAGGATCAACCTACCATAAAGAAGATAAATAAGCCATAAACTTAAAATTTTAATGAGTAATCGGACTAATTTAATGAAATTTACCGTATGCTCTTCGTGCAAGCACTTAGTATCGAAGATGAAGTGATACCTTCGTTAGAAGCGAACAGGAATAGAAAAAAATAGGTGAAGAGGTACAGCCATAATACAATAATGAAATCGGACACTTTGTGATTTTTCTACTTACTAAAAAATAAACTAAATATATTTTTATTCTTGATTTGTTTTAATTAATTGTCTTTTGAATGCTTTCTCAGAGTTGTCTACGTTTTTGCTGACAAAAAAAAGATGTTCTAAATTGAGATTCCAATTATAATTTTTAACTAATATGATTTCGAAATAAGACACTCAGAAGCGGATGTTGGCAAGCAAACAGCTCTCCCCCAAAAATACCAAACTCGTTTCTCTTACAAACATAGCGAATCGTTCACCTACAAACAAATTCTAAAACAAATAGCCGATAACAAACAATACTCTATCGTCGAAGAAGCAATTGATCTAAAATAAATAAAAGATGGTTCCAATGATACCGGGGAAAACTAGTCCGCGCAAATCAGCTAAAATGTCTTAGACGGAGATGGCTAAAAAGAATAGTTATAAGCAAAAAGAAGAAAATAATAAAAATGCAATAAACGCTGAATATAATAATCTCAAAAATCAGAATATTGTACCCGAAAGAATAGAAATCGCACCCAAAACATTCAGAAATTGTATTTATACGCACACTTAGAAAATATTGTCCAAGTCAGTAAAAAGGAAGGCCCCAAGATAATCGATCTACCCAATGGAGATATCTATACGGGTGATATTGTCAATGGGAAGTATAATGGCCAGGGCGAATATTTTTTTAAAAACTATAACTTTTTGTACAAGGGCGAGTTCAAAGATGGAAAACAACATAAATTAGGAGTATTGATAAACTTAGGTACAGGAGAAGTTGTGTATTAAGGAGGCTGGGATAATGGCCTGAAAAATGGAAATGGTAACTATATGTACTCGCCTGAATAGTACTACAATGGGGAATGGAAAAACTAATAAAAGGATGGCAGTGGTTTCTTTGCCTTTGACGGTGGAGTATACAATGGGCAGTGGTTCAAAAATAAAGCTTCAGGTCGTGGAAATCTAAAGTTGGAGGACGGAACTGAGTTTAAGGGTAAATTTGAGAATAATTAATTCATAGACGGGACTATTAAATATCCAAATGGAGATTAATACTATGGTTCTATGAAAAATAACCAAAGAAATAGTGAATAGAGTTCTTATTATAGTTTGTCTACTAAAACGAGATATAAAGGAGGGTATCTCAACGACAAAAAACATGGAAAAGGTACACATTGTGTCATCTAGGAACGATTATTTATTAAAATGGTGATTAGTTAAGTGGGACTTTCCGAGATGGAGTTCTTAGCTAAAATGAAGTAGTAAGTTACAAATGGAGTGACGGCACCACATTTCAAGGGTGGTTCAATCATGGCAAACCTCAGAAAGGTACCGTAACGTTTCCAAATGGTCAAAAAAGTTAAATATGATGTTTCACTTATCTTTTCGAGAAATTCTAAAATATTTTTGTATTAAGTCCAGAAATCGTAAGCCTGAGTGAAAGGAAGAAATCCTTTATATATTGATTAGGAATGTTTTCAACATTAGCTTGATTCTAATATTATTTAATATTCATTCTGAACAAAAATGAGGTTCATTCTCATTTATAAATATGGTATACTGCAGACCAAAACGGAAAGAATAGATGTCAACTTTTGTTAAAACACAGCTCAACTTATGGAATATCTTGAAAAAAGAGTAGGCCAAAGTTCGAAACACTTCATTGTGCGTATCAAAATTGGGAAAGTAAACTATAGAATAGTAACTGGCTGGTCGATAGCTCATTATGGTATCAAGTAGGGCATGGAAATCAATATTTAGCTTCTGGAAGAAGTAGAATCCCAAAAGCAAAACAAAACTATTAATGTCAATCAGCGCTATCTAAGCAATGTTCTCGGGGTTAAATAACCAGAAATGGAATAGATTGCAGAAGAGAAGTAGGGTTAAAATTAAGCATAGGAAGAAGATGATTCCGAACAAGAATTCAATGTTAGAAAATACTTAGATTCCGAATGCTAAAGAATGTTAAATTTTATCAAAAAAAAAAATCTACAAGATTTCTTAGATGTATTTCAGGATTATCCTGAAGATATCTAATAAAATCAGCTTATCTAACTACAGAAAGCAAAACCATTTATTATTGATGAATTAGGCGAAAAAGGGTGGGGTGCCCTTCACTATGCTATCTTTTACAAAGCAACAGAAATTTTTGATTAGTTATTGGAGATGGAAGTAGATGTGAACAAATGTACATCAGATGGATGGCTGCCTCTTCAAATAGCAATCGATTTAAAGTAGCCTTACTATGTCTAGAAATTGTTATCGCAACCTACCATCAATTTAAATTTAGTTACATCAAGAGGAAGTGCTTTACATATGGCTGCCAAAGAGGCGTGTAGAGAAATACTAATACAACTTTTGGATAAAGATGTAGACATAAATGTGAAAGATAATCATGGCAAAACTGCACTTGAGCTTTGTAATGATATCTAATGCTCTAACATTCTCAAAAAATATGAGAATAAGAAATAGACTTATCAAGAATATGTCAAAGGCAATCTTCCAATATCATTAACAACTATTGTAAGAGGTGTGATTCTAAAAGCTAAAAGACCATTCATGAGCTTAAAGGAAAGATATATTCTTATTGATCCATTTCAAGGTTCAATGATTCGTTACGAATGTAAGAGCGACTACCCTAAGAAGCCAAAGTAAATTACCCCTCTGAGTAGCTTAAATGGTATGAAACTCATTGAAAAATAGGATATGTCATTCTACATGAAAAAGTAATTATTTTATTTTATAATTTAATAACCGAACAAGTAACTCTATGCTTGTAAATATAAGTAGACTGCTCAAAAATGGCTTCAAAATTTGAAACAAGCAGTCAAATTTGCACAATAACTTGAGAAAAATCCTCATTTGATCTCAGAAATTAAGAAAAATGAGCTAATTATTGAGGATAAACCTCCTGAGTTAGAAAAAATTATCAAAAAAGTAAAGAAAAATATTTTCAATTTAGCACTAGGCAATAAAAACAGTCGATCTTCGTACAAAAGTAATGAAAGAAACACATTTGGGCAGCAACAAAGCCAGGAATACCACACACATACTACAAACAGTCACCCTATTATCAATAATAGCAATAATAACAACAATCCGGTAAATACAAATAATACTCATCATGAAAAGTAAATTAAGTAATCGAGACAGACTCAACCTTCTTAACCTTAACAAGTGACCGAACACAAAAAGGAAGATCCGATGCAAGAAAGAAAAAATCAAATTAAATAAAGTAAGTAAACCCTGACAAAGTAGCTAAGCTAAATAACAACCAATAAAGTTACTTTTTCTTCTTTCAATATCGTTAATGTGTTAGGCTCAGGTGCTTTTGGTAAGGTTTTCTTAGCGAAACTTACTTCAAATGGTAAACTTTATGCTCTCAAAGCATTGAAGAAGAAAAATCTTATACTGCAAAAGCAACTAAAATATGCTATTATCTAAGCAAACATTTTAAAACAAGCGAGTCATCAGTTTATTGTAAACTTACACTTCGCTTTTCAAACTCCCCATTATCTCTATCTTGCACTTGACTATTGTCCAGGTCGAGACTTAAGTTTCCATTTGGCACGTTAGGTTACCTTTCCATAAGATGAAGCAAAATTTTATATTGCTTAGCTTTGTCTAGCTATTGAGCATCTGCATTAAAAAAATATCATATACAGAGATTTAAAGCCGGAGAATATTTTGTTAGACGAAAAAGGCCATATCAAATTGGCAGATTTCGGTCTCAGTAAACAAACAAATGATGACAAAACTAAAAGTTTTTGTGGTTCTCCTGCTTACCTGTCTCCTTAAATGCTCAGCCAAAAAGGAGCTGGAAAAGAGAGTGATCTCTACGGTATTGGTGCTGTACTATATTAATTTTTAATAGGATAACCTCCTTATTTCTCAGATGATATCCCTACGCTTTACAAAAATATCAAAGAAGGTAAGCTGAAATTTCCCAAAAATGTTAGCTAAACTGCCAAAAACTTTATAAGTGGTTTACTTGAGAGAGACCCAAAGAAAAGATTAGGAGCGAAAAATTGGTCACAGATAAAATAGCATTCATTTTTTTCTTCGATAGACTGGGAAAAACTAGTGAACTTAGAGATAACGCCTCCATCTCGACCTTAAATATAGAATGAAGAGGGCTCAGATGATGAGTTAGACATTATCAAGAATACAAATGTACTTTATGGAATATGTAGACAACTAAATTTACTGATTTCGATTACGACTAATCGACCAAAAAGATCAACAGACTAATGAACTTTAGTTTCATTCGACCTGAATGAAAACAACTTTCTTTATATGATGTTCTTATAATAGAAACTACTTTTTATCTTATACATTAACATTGCAAGAAATTATTTCTAAACAATCCACCGTAAAACTTCTGTTGACTGTAAACGGTTATTTTTGACAATTGAGTGTTTGATTTAATCTACTTTTATTTATCAAAAGTATTTGTTGTGTGATAGTTTAGATTCATAAAGAGCATTTATTTTCTTATTTTTATTTTTCACTCGTCATATATCGATAATTTGACTGAAGATTGCTTATATGTATTTTATTTTTCAAGCTGAAAATAAAGATATACAAAATAAAACTATTTTTTTTGAATATTATTTATTAGACTGCCAGATCATAAAAATTAAAACTCTATCATACTTCTGGTAATCAACTTAACCCAATTTATAAATTTTTTGTTTTACTTTTTATTTATCACAACTCGCATCAAATTAATCCAAAACCGCCAAATACTAAGCTTTATTCAATATTATTCCAATCATCATATTTTTTAAAGTTCAACTCATGTACAACAAAGAATTTCTTAAGTATGAGAGACTAAAAAGCGAACTTGAAAACATCAAAACTCTCTGCGCTGACCAATACTTCGCTGTCAGTAAATGCCAAGGAGGACAAGGTCCTAACATGCAAGGAAAGTGTGGAAAAATGCATGTTGATCGTTGCTACTATCCATGCATCCATTTTTACATGGGAAACTGTAAATATGGCTTCAATTGTCTTTTTTCTCACTCCATCAAGAGGCAAATCGTCAAACCAGAACCCCCCAAAGAAGTGTGCCGCAAACTTTATTACGAAAATTATTGTCCTCAAGGCAACAAATGTCGTTTCTCTCACGACCTTCGCAATTAACCCTGTATCTACAATTCTTTGGGCAAATGCAAATTTTCAGCCGATACCTGCCGTTTTTCCCACGAAAAAAAGGTCGACGTCAGTGTACCTTGTTTTTTTAACCTTATGGGAGGATGCAAAAACGAACAATGCTAAAATAAACACACCTTCGATAATATAATCAAGTACATCTCTTACGAAGGGCCAATCTGATCTGCAAAAGTCAATATTTATGCCATATTTTTATTATCTAAACACAAAGAAACTTAGCTATAGATTTTTTATATTTATAATTAACTATTCTACATATTATGAAAATCAAAAGATAACTTAATGAGTTCTACGATTTCCTCTTATGTATCTAAGATCTCTTTTCTATGATTATTTTATGAACTAGACATACTATCTTTGCAGCCTTTAGAGAGAATCAAATTTTTTTTTTTTTTTTTATCTAAAACGGGGCTCTTTTTGAGGATTAATGTTTGAGTTTTAGAACAACTCTGAAAAATCATCATTTTTGAAACTGCTCCGATAACTCGTAGCTGCTTTCTGGGCGTTGGCAGAGGAATTACGGTAATGCAGATTACTACTATCTCTTTTTTCAAGATTCTAGTTGAGAAAGTTTTTGGTTATCTTAGTTTGATTTTTGATATTCTGGAATTCCCTTAAGTTTTCAGTTGACTTTCTGTTTCTATTCAATATTTCCTGCTTTTTTTGCACATGAAGAATTTCTTCATGGAAAAGTTCATTCTCAACCTATAAATGTTTGATGATCTTTATAAAATTATATTTACATTTTATTTGAGCTACAAAAGTTAACGTAGTCTCTATATCTACTTTGCTAAGTTAATGTTGTTAAGCTTTTATTATTTAAGCTCAAGCTCAAGCTGTCTCATCTAAGTTTGATTCTGTATTTCTTCACTTTTAAGAGTAAATTTACTGTTTGGTTCTCCAAAAGTATCACTACTCCTCTTTATCTTTTCCAATCTTTTCATATTTGCTCTCAGCTAATCATCAATTCGTCTCTTTTCTTGTCCAGGTTTCATCCTAGAACTTTGTTTTTGTTTACTGCTTACTACATCGTCAAACTGTTGTTTTTCAATTGATATTTCTTAATTTTGCTTTGTTTTTATGTGAATACTTTGATTCAGATCACTAATGTACTCTTACAAAAACTCGATAAACTGTCCACCATCTTGTTTATTTAAATTGGTAGACATAGCTTAACCAAAATGATTTTATATAGAGGCCATTCTTTTCTTTGCTTCATCTTGTGGCAAAGATTGATACAGTTTGTTTTCACCAACAGTCTATTTATTCTAAATCAGCTTGACTTATCTGATTTTTTAATCGTAAAGTAGGTTTTCTCCTTGTTCAGAATGATCATATCCTTATTCATTAAAAACCATGAAAAGTGGTTTTTCATTATCGCTACAGCGTTACGTTTACTAAAGATGAGGTTCTCTTTCTACTACTGCTTCATCCCTACGATATTTGTGATAGAGTTTATCTCTTTGTGTGAGTTACTATTCGATTTCTTGAGGGATGTCTCTTAAATCGGGTGGATTGGGTTTTGACTGTTCATGATCTGATCTATTTTTTTTGACTTTTAGTTCTTTTTGGATGTATTTGAGATTTTCTTGATTCATATGTGAAAACAAATCATCTGTTTTTTCATCTTTATTTCTGGTGAATTAAGACGAGGCACTTTCAACTTTGGCTTTAGGACCCTTTCCAATTTCTAAATGAGTCTGTAGCTACTTGCGTAGGTAAGCTTCGGCACCGTTGACATTATAAATTGATTTATTAACTCATTTCTAATAAATGAACTTGATCATATTTTCCATATCTTGCTCACAATTAGATAGATATTAAAATTGAGATCAAATTGAGATTTCTATCATACCCTTCATTATTACTCAGAACAATTGTTTCTCTAATTTCTATTGCTTTTTCTTTCCTGCTTTTTTCGGCTTCTTTACCTTTCTATTCTTTTTACAACTCTTGGGCTTACTCTCAGGTTTGTACTCTGAACTTTCGCTGACCTACTTTTCCTTTGTTGCAAACGTAGTTTTTAGTATTTCCTCTTTTATGTCAACTTCCTTCACTGGAGTTATCATCTCTCCCCAATTCATTTAGATGGACTACTTTGGAGTCTATTCTTATTTCTTCTATTCCACTTTTACTTCCTAAAGTGTTGTAAAGGGAGTCTAAGGTTTATTGAAAGGAGTCTTTTTGAGGAAGGTGTAGAAGTTAAAGTTGAATCTTCTTTGGGTATTTTTCATCCAAGTTTTAAGGGAAGGATTAGTGGTGGTTAGGCATTTCGTGTGGTTGGGAGGGAGAGTGGAATTGATAGGAGTTGGACTGTTCATTGAAAAGATTATTATGGCGGGGTGCAAATATTTGATTTTAAACACTGTTTATATTTACCGAATAACTGAATAAATTCATAAATTATACATACAAACTTAGGAATCAATCAAACTTAGGAATCAATGATTTTACAAATTTTAATTTTCTATTGAGATAACTAACTGATTATGAACGTTATTTTTAAGAATTTCTTATAATTAATCGGATAGTTCAAAATAAGTATAGTTAAAATAAATGTATGTGTAATTAGCTGTTAGTTATAATGAAAATGAAAGTACTTCTCTGCTTGTTATCACTTCTGGCACTCCTCGCCTCATAAAGAATCCCAAAACCAGTTATACTAGATATTAATGATCTTTATTCTAGCGTGATGGCAAAGAAAAGTTCTGGAAAGTAGATGGGAATTATTGGTCAACTATCATCTCATCTAATCCTGTACCAAATGATACTATTACAAAAGTAAAAATCTATTTGTAAATTGGAGCAACTTTTATGATTGGATGTGGCAAAAAAGATACTCAAAGAATGAGAGACCAATATGTAGGTCAGATTCCTAATACTGTCTCTTACTTTACTGAAAACGGGAGAAAATACAAAGCTGCGGATCCCGTTGAATACGCATAAAAGAGCATGCAAGGAGACACAGTTACGATGATTATTGACCTTCAAGAGCATTAAAAACTGGTCAGATTTTAAAAGAATGACAGACCTTTAGGGATAGCTTATTCGGGTCTCTAAGACTGGGAAAATATTTACATTATGTTCAGTGTCCACTGGGTTAATCATAAATACAAAATTCTTGAGTACTCTATATACGAGTGATTTGCATAATAATTAATCAAACTTATCCATTTTTTATTGATTTATTGAAGTATCCTTCATCAACTAAAATTCTTAAATTAAGATGATGAGTTTATGAATTGATTCTTATGATTGATGTTGGTTGATAGATATAATAATTGATGAAAGAGTAATAACCTTTGGCTGTAGAGGAAAAAGGGTCAAACAGCAAGACTCTTGAGAAGTACAAAAAAAGACTGCTCTTTCAAGTCATTGCCGTTTTCTCCATCTGCCTGCTTGTCATCCTCGAACGTATTTTCTACCAAGTTATCATCGAAAGTTAGGAATAAATTCTGTCGGATTTGCAAATCAGCACAGATTTGGTCATCCATGATGGCGAAAACTATCTTCCTGATGCTATCACAGATTCTCTCCTTGAGTTTTTCGGAAAACTATCTAAGTTTCGATATCAGTTCTTTCTCTTGACTCATCTGTTTGTAACTCTGTATGTAGCCTTCGACGCACTTGTTACAACCAAGATCATTTACGTATCAATGGGAGTGATTTATATTGTTTGTTTACTTCAGTTATTTTATGGAGGAGCCCGCCCCTTTTGGACTACAAATTCTATCCTCTCCTGTGATTGTCTTAATAACTATTCACATCCATCAACTGGAATAGTGCTCATGCTTTTCGTGCCTTACTATTTCTTCTATTGTAGCAGGAAGAAGGCAGGAGAGATATTTTTGGGAAACATGTCTAAAAAATAGCTAATAGCAGGGATTCTTATTCTAGTTTTGATTGGTGTAATCCAATTTATAAACTACTTTACCGGAACTATTTTTATCCTCAACATCGCTTTAAGTGTTATCTGCTTTTTGCTACTGATCATGATCGCAATCTCAATCAACAGTGTATTGGACCAAGCAGTAAAAAAATCGACCATTATTCAAGTCGATGCAAAGAAATATGTATTTTACTGGCTGCTGTTTATCTGCTTGCTGATGGCTTTTGTATTGATAGTCTATTCTGGGCAGGATGTATTCTTGGATATTGACTGGGTGAGAAATTTTATCAATTGTACCAACTATCATGAATATGATGAAATCAACTATAGATATGATTAGGTAGTGGGACCCTGGTTCAACTTTCTGCAAATCGCCACCTTGTTTGCTTGGATCGGAGCTGTTTTCGGCATAAGTTTCTGCTATAGAAAAATGTCAGTGAACCAGTGGAGCCAAGGTTCAGTTAAAAATAGAATCATACGGGTGATTGTTGGAAACATTCTGATCATCCCTTCATGGCTTTTCGTGGCATATCTTGAGACTGGTAGTTGGGTCCAAGATATTGGCTTGAACGAGTTCATAGTTGACGCTGTACACTACTTCGTTTTGTACATTTGGCTGTTTGGTTTTATGCCAGTCTATGTTTTGGAGAAGTTGTTAAGGCTCACAAATAGAGAGAACGAGGATTACTACGTAATTCTTCAGGAAAAGAAGTGATGGTATATTTAGATTATATTCATAAATAATCAGATAAAATCCGCCAAACCTTCCTTATAACTTTATCATTCAATGCTCAAAAACATCCGTATTTGCCCTACCTGTCGCTCCCCTCTTCCCACCAATACTTGCAAAAAATGCGGCTACAAACAAGTACTCCCTTTTTTAACTAGAAAATACTCAAGGTTGCAGAGTTCCAAGAGGATTTCGGAAAAATAAACTTTGCTAATAAAATCCAAACTTCGAATCGCGAGAACAAGTCTGTAAGGTTGCTAACTTCTTAAGGTACTGCTTTGTTGAGTTAGAAAAACTGGCAATTTATCTGAAATAATACCAAAAGTTGTTAATAAAAGCTGTGGAAAAAATAATTGAGGCCAATTAATTGAATATTAAGCAGAGATAATAATTCAGGAATGAAGTCAAGTGCATATGGCAGGGCTATCTCCTAAAAATCAGGAATAATAGTAGCTAGTCACTTGGAATGCTCAGAAAACAGTTTAATATCGAACCGAACTAAAAAAATAAGCAGAACTTTAAAATTGAAGAAGAAATTAAATAAATCAAAGAGAGCGAGTAAGAATATTAAGAATAGTAGGCATAACAAAGATCTGCTCAAAGTGGTTAAAAAAAGAGAAGAAAATCTTCTAAATTAAAGTCAGTAGAGAAGAAATAAATAACTTTAGCTACGAAACTTCGATGTTACATCACCAAATCTGTAAAGCCATTAATGAAAGAGAGCATTTAGTTGAGAAAAGTCGTTGCTGATGAGCTTACTCTTGCACAAAAATCGTTTTTATCATTTTTGTTGGGTCTCAAGAATATTGATTAGCAATTCATCGGAGTTGCGAGAAACAAATATTTGAAACTAATTTTGGAAATCGATGGTAACAAGTTGTAGAAATCATTTGTGAAATAGTCTATCATAAGTAATCAGTTATAAAGAAGAAAATTGCATTGTAGTAAAGATCGTGGTAAAGCCTTAAACTTGATCTTACTCTACGACATACTGCAGTGTTAATTTTCAGCTAACCTTTACTAATAAAAGATAGAAACAATTTAGTAGTTGCTGAACCGATATTCAAGTATTTAGGCAAATGAAATAATAGACTTTCTTAGAGCTTTTGTCATCAAAGAAAAGCAAAAAGAAGAACAAAATGTGCCTTCTATATCATACCAACTCATTTACTCTATTATGTACTTGTCATTATGTCGACTTGGCCTTACCATCAGTATAGGTGAAATTATGGTAAGTGTGGGATCTTTATAAATTGCAAAAATCAACATAGAGGAAGAATTGTTTTTGCCTGCCCTCCTTAACTAGGAGGCGATTACAAGTGCGAAAATCAGGAGGACTGCACATCTGCTTGCTAAATATTTGAACTTAACATTTCCAGTTGTAATAAACAGATGGTGTAGAAAATGGTGCTCTAAATTTGATATCATAGCTTAGTTACCTAAGATATCTGCTCTAAACAGGACTATTTTCAAGTAGGTGTTTAAGAGAGGCATTCGTAAGAGACCCAACAGTGACTATACCTAGAAATATCTTAATTATTACCGATTTTATGAACTTTAACAAGATATTGCAAGCTTGAGTAGTTTGCTTGTATATGTGAAGCTGGTCGATGGCCTCAGCGATTACCCCTATCTTATGAATATCAATGTTGATTTGTTGAAAAAAGAGTACAGTTTTGATGATGGCTTACTTAACTCAATTGAAAAACTTATGAAAAATAAGAAAATAAACCTACAAAATGCAGCTACTAAATAAAATGTTACAAAGATAATACCTGAAATTTACCAGCAGTCTTTTGATTTGCTTAAATTTACTAAGAAAGTGACACAGATTAATAAAAACGATAAGCTTCTAAGTGCAAAGATGATGAATAATGATCTAATCAACTTCAGAAATCTATCTCATCTCAATGAAGTGCCTTCCCTCAAACTTCTAGATATTTTCAAAAGATTTAAATCCATTAAAGATGAAAAGCAGAGTGAGGATGAGATAAAACTCAGATACAACTAGATACCTCACCAACAATCGACTATTTAGCTCGCCAAAAGCCGGAAGATAAAAGCTGAGAGAATCGTTATTCAAAAACAAAAACTTAAAGCTATACTTTGTGAAGATGTAATTCAGCAAATGAATTACATAATAAATGAGGATTAAATAATTGTGAATGAATAAGGAACCAAAAATATCGAATGTTTGTTAGACGAGCCAAGCACAAACTATGAACTCATGTACGATTACAGTAGTGACAATTTGACTCTCGTTTAGCGATGTTAGCAGCTACATTTGATGTAACAATTGTGTTTGAACGTGTGCAGTTACAACGAGCTTACATGTTGGCTAAATAGTTACGAATCAATTTTAAAAAGATACTAAACCAAATGATTTTGTATTAAATCTATTGACTACTCATCTTACCACTAGGTTCATTTTATTTCTTTACTATTGTTTATGTATTTTTATTACTTAGATCCATCCAATTAATAAATTTAATCCTCATTACATCTTTTCAATGCTGTCCTAGGCAGATGAACCTTTCCATTATCTACTACTCAACAAAATTACACCCTATAATCATACCAAACTCTCACAGAACATACGACTGAACCTCAATAAATTGCCACATGATTTTTTCCCCAAACAGCCTCAAAAGAGGATCAATTCCCACTCCCAGAGACTGCCTGCTAATCATTTTAACTAGTTTATGGCCTATCATAAAACTATCGAGTTGCAATAACCTAGAAAACCGGCCAGTTTTTCACGGCGATAGGGCAAAAATACAATAGAACACAACAAGAGAGAGTTCACTTCTGACAGTCGACGGCGAGCGGAGAAGCGTAGAATGACAGAATAAAAGTAGGTGCAGATGCCATTTTTCAAGGGTACTTTTTCGCGTAAGATGTACAGCGAGTGTTCCTAGTAAAAGAGATTACAGCTTCCCACTTTATAATCAGCCCGCAAGCCACGAGCAATAAATATACAAGGATTAATATGAATTAAAGTATGAATCATGTGTCTTTTATTTTGTATTCTGCGTTGTACTGCAAGTAGCATATCACGAAAAAGATTGCCCCCATCAAAATTATAAGGTAATCTGGCCAGTCCAAGTCGTAAGACCAGAAATTGTGTTTCTTCGATTCTCCTTGGAGTCTATATTCGAGCTGGATTTATGATTGTTGACCTTGAAGTGATATCTAGAGTTTGCTAATGCTGTCTGTTTGTTCACCTTACATATTGATTTTTATTCTATGTTGTTTTTTCTTCTAATCAAAGCTGGAGGATACTATCCACTTGGGCTTACCATTTCTCAAGAATACTTATAGTGGGGAAGGTGCGTCAATTATTATATCAGTTTATGGTTTCTAAGGTGACAGAATGATCTGATGTTTATCTACTTTGAAAATAGGTTTGAATTTGTACTTGAACTATTCGGTTGAGACCAAACCTGCTTCATCTTAGATTCTAATTGAGAATAAGGAAGGCCAGTTTTAATTTTAATGTAATTTGATCTGGCATATCAATCTCTGATAGCCTCCTTTTTCGATGATAAAAGCCTTAGCTATAAGATTTCGGTTATTAACAACACAGGCAAGATTTAAGTTGTTATTAATACTACCCTAAGATCGTATATTTGATATTTCTTCATAGCTGTTGTTTACTAACCAAAATAGTTGATATTCGACTTACATAGTTGAATTTTTGTATACTTGATGGCCGACTTGCTCTACTTTTGCTATTTGAAGGACTGTAACTACACTTGATAATTATCCATAATGGATTGTAGCTGTACCAACTCTAAGGGCATGAGCATACCCTGTATGGGCGTTAATACTCACGATATATTTGTTGTCGCTGCTCCATTCTGCCTGGCTTGAGCTAGCTTTAAATTTAATTATGCCATTTTTAGTAATTGTGATTTATCTTGCTGGTGAGATAGCACTACCGACGCTCACAGCAATAGAATCAAAAATATTTCTGCTAGGTATTTTTACATAGATGATGCAGACTCCTTGTTTGTAACTTCTCAACAAAATGGAGTTGCCTTCATTTGTTAAACTTACTTCAACTAAATCGTTGTTGGATGATGACACAAAAATATCTAAGTTTTGGAGGGGAGTATAAAAAAGTCTGCCGTGATTATCTTGAAGATAGATCTATAACTCTTTTTCATGGTTTGGTTCGATGCTTATGAAACCTTCTTAGTTTTAAATGAATATTCCCATGATTTATTTGACTTATACTTCCATATGCATTGTGCGATAGCCAGGTTGACTTAATCTTAAGGTAGAATGTCCAAGTCTCTTACTAGTTTACAAAATGTTTTGTTATTGACCTATGTAAATGATTCCTTCATCACTTTTAAGTTTGATCTAGTTGTTAAAGACATGTCGAGTGTTAGGAGGCATTAAAATTGATGTTGGGATTGTTTCACACTTTAATCTGTTGATGTAAGTTGGTAGATCCAATTTAAAGTCATCCAAAACTTCTAAATATTTGTTCTACTTGATGATGAGATCTCCATTTTTCTGTTTGACTTCTAAGGTAATAACTTCATTTCCAGCTTGGAGAGCTGTCGCATTGATTGATGTGGCATCAAGTAGCCCAAAAGATACAGTTTGCCCAAATTTTATAAGATCTTTTGCAGTTTTCCACTCATAGATGTAATCACAGTACATTTACTATAGATTCGACTATCCGATTTTGAATTTGGGATTAATTCTGAAATGGGAACCTATTACTGGCTAGTCTATGGTTTGCAGTTAGATTTTTTATATTTTGTTTACATTCACTTTTACATAGATCACTGTTATTATGTTCTCTTTGTAGTAAACTTCCAAAGTAAAATCATAAATACCTTACTTTTTACTAGAAAGTTAGAAATTACGTTAACTCAGTTGATTTAATGTCACAGCGGAATCGGTTGATGATATTTTGGATGTGATTTTATGTGGTCCACCCTCAATTCTCAAAAATCTGCGACAACCGATCACAACTGCTGTATTGCCTTGCAAAATGTAGAGATTTTCTTCTTGCTTGCTTGTAACATCTTCAATATTGATGGATATCTTCTTATATACAGTGATATTCCAAGTTTATTTGGTGCGCCTTATTCTGGGATAGTTGTTTTCTCCTTAGATATGATATTATCCTGCTTTTTTGGCTCTAACTATAAAAGTTTGCACCTTTTGCTCTACTAACTATAGATTAGCAGGTAAGATGACATTCAAATATGAGGGGTCATATGTAAAAGGAGAGATTAAATCTTGATTGTAGTAAATAGTAACATTAAGCTACAATGTGTCTCCTTCTTGAAGGTAATCTTTGTTACCACTAATTCTGACTTCATCAGGTTACACAATTATAAATTCGAAATGCCAATCTTAACTACCATAGATTTTTTTGTCTTTGATATGGACAGTTCCTCTCCCTACTCTTAGTAGTTTAACCGCAATATATTTTTAACCTTTCTAACATGAAACTGCATCGGAACATTGGATTTGTAGTTGAGAGTAGATGTTTTTAGCATGCAGAATATAAGGTTTTTGAGGTGTAAATAATGTAACTATGGTGAGTTGTTTCTTATCTGTACTCAAAGGATGAGCAATAACCAAAGGATCGACTATATAAACCTTGATTTCTATTACGACTATACCATAAGTAAGGCCATTATTGAGTTTATTCGTATAAATAGTTAGAGTATCGTTGTTTCCTTTAGTTTTATAGTGGAAATTCTTTCCGCTATAGCTTAAATCTCCTCTTAATGAACTAAACTCATAAATGACATTACTTGAGTTATAAAATTATTGACTCAACTCATCTGTAGCTTTGACTATACCTTTTACTTCAGTCTACCTTTGAATGTAGAGCTCATCAAATATTTATCTATGTTATAGACCTAAATGTAGTTTTTTAGGGAATTTACATACCAAACTGATTGAAGTGGTTTGTGAGACTGGGAATAGTAGACTAGCGCTCTGTTAATTATAAACTTTAAGCTCATATTTTTGGGAGGCAGTTTATCTGTTAGGGCATCGAATAATGGGATAGATGCTCTCTCTAACTATTTCTCCATTTACTGTGGCTCTAGTTGATGAATCAGTCCATCTATAACTGCCACCAGTGTAAGTCCAGTTCAAACTGGAATCTGGAGTCATCAAGAAAATATTATCCTCATTTTGAATAGTAGTTTGGATGAGTTCGTAGACTCTAAGTGGTACTATGGTTTTAACATCTATATAGCCTTCTAAAGATATTAAGGCTTTTTCTTCAAAAGAGATAGTTGATTTGAATTTAAGAGCTTTACAAATTCCATAGTTTTACAAGCTAAGGATGTAATTTTTAAGATCTTTAGAGTTGATTTCATTTTACTTGACGTACTGACTGTATCTTTCAATAATCTCATATTGTTTTCCTTTAAGTAAAGAGGTGGGGGCGATGGCTGCTTGCACAAGTTATGAACGATGAAATTGCAAAAAACTAACACTTTAGACAAAGTTTACTTTATTATCTAAATCAAGTGTAGTTGCTGATAATGATAAAGAAAACTGTGCTGAAACGCATTGAGTAAAAGTTTCAGAGGCTTTATTCTGAGCAATCATATACAAATATCCCCATTAATCTTTATTCGTTTCTTTATTTTTTTATAAACTTTGTATTTGTGAAATTTCTGAAATTTTTACTCTGATAACGATCTGATTAATAGAGTGACTTCTATCTTTGATAATCATTATGGTTTATCCAGCTTGTTTAGCGTGCAGAATTGACATTGCATTGACCGAAATGATATCGTTTCTTATTTAAAAATCGTAGACTCCTGTGCCTCCCAACACTTTTAATTTGAAATATTCACCCATAGGTAAGTGAATGTAGTTTTCAGGTAGCAAAACTGTTACTGGTAAGAGAGCATTTATAACTATCGATTTTTTTAATGAACCTAGTTAAGCTGACAGATATCCACTTCCTTTTGTTTCTGCAACTAGTGTTTTATTTTACTTATTCAGGGAGAAATCGGAGCTATAAAAGATTTTTGTGCTTTAACCGAACAATGGTAATCCATCTTGGTACAATTGAACATGATACTTCGATTACTTTCCTACAATTATAAGTTGGTCAGTTACAATCTTCATTTAGTTAGCTTGTGAAACGATAATTTCCACACTTGACTGGTAAGCAGGCTTTGTTCTAGTATCTTACACTTTGATCGTGCATTTGGATGGGTAACTTGGTACTTTCAAGTACAAAGTTTGATTGATTATAAAATCTTTGCAGCTCACAATCCTGTAATATAATTGAGGTAATTTAATCTATTCGTCATTGGGTCTCACTAATCTTAACTGGAATTAAGTGTCAGTAGCCATATTTATAGTTGGTCCAGGTTTAAGTTCAAATCTTTCATGGACAGATATTGTTATTTAATCTGTGAGTGATTAGTAACCAGATTAAATGCATCTCACGCGGACTTTCAAGTGGCCAGGAGCGATGGCCTTTACAACTAACATGTCACTTTGGTACCCTCTTTTTTAAAGATTTTCTCTTGTTTTGAGGGGAAAATACAAGTGTGCATTTTGTATTAGAACTGTTTAAATAATCTGTGTATCTTGTTAGAGTTCCCATTTAAATCTTAATCCCTCCACACTCGTGAAAGTATTTCCATCGGCATCATATCCAAAAAGTTAGAGCTTCTGCAATTCTTTGATATTCATCATACGAGATTTAGAAGCAATTGAAATTTTGTTTAATTTCCGAATTCTTACTGGAATTTTTAGGGTTGCTTAACTGGCGCCATCAATTGCAGATATGTAAATTGTTGAAGAATATGAGCCTAACTTCGCTACAGATATAACTGCCTGTCTCGAACAACCTGTGTTTGTAGGCTAGTGTGGATTGACTTGCAAATACTCAGGATATGAAGAATTCCATTCATAGCATCCCTTTTGAGCAGAGATAAGCTGTAAAGGGAATGAAGACTGCGATTATTTAAGTTCGGGTAGCAAAATATTGAGGTTATCGACTTCTGTTGGTTTGGCTAAGATGAGTAAGCAAGCTAAAAGGAGGATGATATCAACTCTCATGGCCATAATTCTCATTTATAAGTTTATAATAGAGCTAAAAATTCAGATTCCTAATAATAAGTATTTTTAAAAAGAGGGAGAGTTAAATTAAATAGCAATATTTGATGTTTTAATCATGCGATAACAGGAAAATCTCCTGCATTGAGCTCCTTTTTCTCCTTCTTTTGGTGGACTTTCTTCTATTTGGGTTGTTATTATTATTATTCTTGTTTTTACTTGAACTACTTTCCCTATCTTCGGTCACGAGGTGCATGTCTTTCTTCGAACTATTTGGCAGCCTTTTATCTAAACGCAGTTTTTTATTCTTCAGTGGGGTTGCTATAGAAAGCAATCTTGTCTTTGATCAACTTGATGGCTGAATCAATTTCTGTGGGATTATTGGGAGGCAAGAGTTTTATGGTTTGGAATTGATTTACAATTTCAATTCCATGAGCAAAATCTTAATCTTAAAGTTTCTATTATTTCTTTTTCTGCTTAGCTTGCTTTTTGGGAGCTTCTTCATCAGCTTTGCTTTTTTTGGATTGAAGGACTTGAGCTCCACCTTTGATTTCCTTTTGCCACTCCTTTCCGAAATTGAGCTCACCAGTTTGTTTGTTTCTAGCATCTTCGAATTTTTGGAATTGATTGGGTCTAAGAGTCTAACAATAGTCAATAAGACTCTGGCATAGGTCAATCAATTAGTGATGGGGATTTCTGTTAATATATCTTTCACGCTCTTCTTCAAGTTTTTTCTTGCGAGCTTCTTAGCGAGCTTTACGTTCTTACTCCTGTTTTTTTCTCTCTTCTTGTCTTTTCTAATACTCTTCCTTCTCCTTCTGTCTTCTCTTCTATCTTTATTATTTCTCTTTCTTTTTAAGTTACTCTTATTACTTTCTCTTCTTTAAATATGCAATTTGGTCTTCTACCCATTTGATATATTTAAGTAGATCCTGCTGATCATCATAGTCATCGCGTTCTCTTACGAATTTGTCAATATAATCGTCTATTTTTTCTTCAAGTTTTTCTCTTCTAGCTTCAAGAGCCTTGAATTTAGCATCATATTAGCTCTTGATTTCTTAAGGTGTGCGTTGAACTTTTCTTTGGCCTTATGTTGTTTTTCGTTGCTCTTTTAATGCATCAAGTTCACTTCTGATACCGTTTGCCTCGGTGATCTTAACATGTAGTTCGTGCTTGATAGGTTTTAATTATTTATATAGTAGGTTGATCTTGTCTTCAAGTTTTTTTGCCTCTGCATCAATTTAGATATAAGGTCTTGCCTTCAGCAAAGCTCTTTTCAACTCATTAATATCGTTGTTGAGCTTGGCCTCCTCTCTTTTACTGATTTGAGCTGTAGTCAACTGATGTTATTTAGATTCAATGGCGTTCTTGAGATATTCGATAGAAAAGTTTTCTGGGGATGTTGGTTTTCTAAATTCATTCAATTGAGAAGTCAGATGTTACATTTCCGCATTTATTTTCTTTTTCTGGTCATCTAAAATTCTGATTTCTTTTCTGAGTTGATTTTATAGGTTAAATTTATCTTTCATAGCTCCTGAGTATTGGGAAATGGCTTCTCTTCCATTCTTTCTACTTTCGGTCAAATCACGAATGACAGCTCTTTGTTATTCGTAAAGAGCTTGCTTTTATTTTTTCAAAAGTTCTCTTTCTGCTTTCAACTTTTCTAAACCTTCATTATATTTTTCAACGTTGGGTTTTTCTAATACCTTTTTAGGTTTTTCAGGCACTTTAGTTTCAAGTGTGATTTCATTTCTGTTCCAGTTGAATTCGGGTCTTTTATTTCTAGGAGGTCTTTATTTCTTGGGTCGCTGTTGGATGTTCTTTTGCTCGTGTTGTTTTTCCTTTTCTTGAATTTATTTTTCAATCTTTTGTTTGTATTAAGGCTGTTCTTCTAAAGGTTTAGTAGGATCAACAAGCCCTTTCTCAACGTCCTCTTTCGCTACGTATCTCGGCATAGTATAATTTATAAAACGTGGAACAAGATTTAATATACAAAAATATATATTAATAAAAAAAACGGCTTGCAATTATTTTTACGAGTAGTTGAAGTTAGCAAAATCATTAGTTTCTCGATTATTGTCTTAATTATAGATAATTAACGCCTTTTTCATTTAACTTTTAAGGACTCAGCACATTTCTCGATTTAAGTCTTTACAGAACTTACTTCTGACTTTGGGTCTAAAGAAGAGAAGTTCTTCTTTCTTTTTCTTTTTGCTTCAGTTAGGCATAGTTGATAACTTTTGGAGGTGTTTTATTCTTTATTTTTATTTTTTAGTAGATTTCTTTCTGACTATCGGTCCCGATATGTTACATCCTTACTTCAGTATTTCTTTCTTACAAAGCTGCTCTTTTACCAGTAATCGAAAAAGCTTTCTTTAATCTAACAAGATCATGAAGTTTCTTTGGTATTTTTTGTCGAGGAGGTTATACTTACATTCTTTGTTGCTGCCGAGAAGGAACAGTTTCTTTATATTCGTTCTCCAAAAAATAACTATGGTCACCCATATTGTAATTGCTTTAGCATTTTCCGATGGGTTATTGATATTCTATATTTGAGCCGAGCATTTATTTTAGATTGTGAACTTAAGTTCTTAACTCTGCAGAGATATCTTCTAACATTTTACGTTCATCTTCCAACATATTAACTTCCTACTTTAATTCTTTGTTTTAATTTTATAATCTTTTGCAGTTTTCTTTTAATGTTTGTAACTCTGTATCTTTTTCTTTATTTCTTTGCTAATATTCTTTTATTTTTTTAAGTTCAGTATTGAGTTACCCGTAGTTAATTTTCAATTCGTTATATTTTTCCCTTAAAGCGACTATTTGTTGTTCTTTATCATTCGCTTTTTCCCAATAGATGTTTGCCTTATCTCTATAAAGCGATATTTCTTTGTTTTTATCCTATTAGCAGTATTTTTTCAGACTTTCTGCTTCTTACCTTAACTTCTTTATCAAATGCTTGTATTCTTGAATTTAGATCTGTAGTTCTCCTATTTTTTTGAGCATTTGAGCCTATCGATTTACATTTGTGTGATTCATCGGATTTTTTATATTTTTCGGTGATTTAAAGGGAGAAGACTAAAAATACTCATCGGTTATAATTCCCATATCTTCGGTAAATACTTTTGAAACTTCATTTTATACTTTGGCACTCTACATCATCTCGAATCCTTTGCTTTGATAATTATAATTAACTGGAGCTCTATTATCGTTAATTTAGGCCTCCTTTAGTTTCATTTCCATTTAATATCTAATTCTTCTATTTTACTTTTTCATTTCATCGACTTCCTTTGTTTTATTGATGAGCTATATTTTGAGTCTCTCCACTGCTTTTTCAACACTTTCCCGTTTACTGTTGGCCTCATCGAGTTATTATTTGAGTTCTTTCTTTTCCTGGGTAACAATATCGATTTGATTTTTCAGATCTCTGGCATTTTGATCAAACACTTTCTGCATCATTTCAAATTCCTTTTGATTTTTCTCAAAATTGCTTTTCATTTAGTTGTCTTTATATTTATTAATCAGATTTTCATTTCTGATTTTTTACATTTTTAAACTTTATACTTCTTTCATCATATCCTTATTTTACATATTAATTTTATCAAATTTATACTTCAATTATTTCTGTTAGAGAGTTAGTTCCCGAACTTGTCTTTATTTTTCCTCTGCCAGTTAGATGAGCTTCTTGCTGAATTATTCTTTCTGTCTTTTTAACTTTTACTTATATGCTAATTTTACTTAACTAAGCTATTCGTCTACTTTCTGCTTTTAAGATTGCAACTACTTTATTTTTTATTTCAGTGCTTACTACCACACTTGCTGACTGTTTTTAACTGCTTAAAGTTCTTGAAAATGTAACGACATCTTATTTGCTAGGGAGTTCTTTTATTGCAAAATAGAGTCAAATTGAGCTTCAAAATCTAATATTTGAATCTTTTGTTGATTAATAATTTCGTTAAGTTTAGTATTTTAGTTTTGTACTCTTCTGTAAGCCTATTCTCTTTCTGATATCTCTGTTTTTAATCTTTTGATTTCGGTATGAAGTTTGTTTGAAACTAATTAAATTTCTTTCCTTAGCTTTCTTTCGAGCAACATCGTGATTTATTATATCTCCTGTTCTTTTTCTCTTATTTTCAGAGAATACTAACTTTAAATGTTGTGAATATGATTTTAATGTTCAAGTTACAACCGTCCCGTTTGTTCAGATAGGGTTCTATTTTATTACTATAGTTTATGAAGTTGTTATGCTAGCTCTTCAATTTACTGTTATCGCTCTTCGATGACATGCAGGTTATTTTAAAAATCTTTTTCTAATGTTTTAGTGTAGGCTTTTATAGTTTTTAGCTATTTTTTAAGCTGTTCTTACATTATATGATAACAGTTATTAATGGATAAAATTACAATAATGAGTCAATTAGCCACTTTTTAGAGACAAGAGTTTGTAAAGCAATATAGATGATCTAGTTTTAGAAAAACCAATATAAATTGATCATTTCTTTTTGAAAGAGGTATGATTAACTGGTTATTCTTCTTCATCTTAATAGAAAAAATCTTCATTTTTGTATATTTTTTAATGATTCTTTTCATTCTTTTTTGATGCTGAAGTTCCAGATTTAGCTCTTTTATGTGTAATTTTGGACATTATCTCTTGATCCTGCTCCATATTTAAACATAAACTATTAATACTTAAGATTACTTTACTCAAAAATTATAAGTTGAGTTCCTCAAGTTTGTAAAGTTATACTAACAAACATCTCACATTAGCTCCTTGCTTAAAATAAAAAATAAAATTTGAGCGTATCCATGTGACTTACACAAGTTGTGGTAATTTGACTTCCTAGCAATTCCCAATGAGATAATTCAGTTTGCGCAAAGCCAGTCTAAGTATTTTGTAGACTTAGTATCTGATTTGTGTATAAGAAAAGTATTTTTCATATTGTGGATACTTTTTGATGAATAACTGTTTGATTAAGTGTATATTGGTATCTTTTTTGTAATATTCGATAAAATCGTCTTATAATTATTTGTTCCATATATCTATTAATCTTGGCTTTTGTGATGTATTTATCTATCTACTTTTTGTTTTTAATTGGTATCTCTTGCATTTTTGTTAGTTGAAGATGCGTATTTTATCTTATAAGTCTTGCTTATCATTTTTTGATTTGGTTATTTTTATCTCTTATAATGTATTTTTTCTTGCTTCTCTATGAGTTTTGATGTTTCGAGTATGATTTTTAACGTTTTCTTTTGGTGAGGATTATGGTTACATTTAAATATGTATATTTAATTTGTCAACTATAGCCATATAGATTTTATCTACCAAAGCATTATCCATGATATCAGGAATGGCTCTTCTCAGAACTTCAATACTTTTTTGTATCTCCTAAATAAGCTATATTATACGCTGAATTTGAGTGGAGCAATCGGAGGCTAGTTGATCTAAGAATTCATTAGTTGATATGCATCATTATTTAACGAATTGCCGTTTTAATGATAATTATGCTAAAATTTTATCTGGTTTTCATTTCTTGTTGTATCATTTGGTAGATACTCATATTGATAGTTAGTTTTGTTTTCCTAAAATGTATTTAATTATTAATTTTACCAAAATTATTAAAATCCAGAAAGTTTTTAGTACTAATCAGTCTGATTGGCTTTGGCTGACATTGAAGACATATTACGTTCATTTTTTATATTTTGAGTCATTGCCCAACTTGTCTGTCAGTCTGTAGAGAATTATATAAGCTTATTCTATTTTTATATGGGATCTAATATCTTATTTTTTTAAAGACGTTTTTTTTTTTCAGTTTAAATATTATTTTCAATTAAAAAAGATATTTTTCTGCAGAAAGAATTAAGTCTGTCTTTGAGTTTTATTTATACACAGAGCTTGACAGTTCAAAATTTAGTTAACTAATTTAAGCTTAAAATTTTTATTAACACTAATCTAGAAGAAAACTGTTGAAATCTCTTATTTATTATTGAAAACTCATTGAAAGTTCGTTCATCTAATAAACGTGAGTATTTGAATAGATTTTGATAAGAGTTCTTTACTAAAATGACTTTATTGAGGCTGTTATTATAATACTAATGTTTGTCCGTAGATTGAGCAAATTTTAAGGCGGCTAAACTGAAATCCAGTCCATAGCCACATAACCCAATGGTTAGTTGATCTTTCTTTATGAAGGCCTACAAAATAAAATTCTTGTTATGGAAGTACTCTCTGTCTACAAATACTTCGAACTATATCGGTACTTAAGAGAATATAAAGGACTGAATTCAAACTTAAAAATAATTATTCCTTTGATTTGAAGATAGAGACGATGATGAGAATTTAACCGCATTAATCAAACGAAGGAATAAATCAAATTATAATTTCTTAGAGATACGAGGATTAACAATATGTCATTTTAGTGTTTATTTCATAAATTGAAGTGGTTACCATTGATGTAAGGTCTTTTGAAATTATTAGGCGAAGATTGTACACTCTTCCTTTCTAAATCGTCTATGTAACCCTAATAAAGTATTCGATATACGTCTCGATGTTTAATCTCACTTTATCAACCATTTAACTGCACAGAGATCGTTAACATACAAAAAACTGTCTGTCAATGACAACAGTAGTAGATAATTCAACTTTTACAAAACCACTTCAAGACAACAAGTAAGCGAAATAAACGATTTCGCTAAGATAGATTACAAGATTTGTTGAGTAAACCACAGAGTAGCCTAAAATATGGCAAACAACAAATGGCTATCTAATGAAGGGAGATGAAATAATGGGAGGTTAGTTTTTGGAGTACCTCAACATGTCCAATAGTATGGAAGAGTTCAATTATAGAGAGCATACATAGTTTTTTCCCATCAAGTATTACCTATCAGCTTGTAACAAATATCTTGTAGGTTGTTAGTACGCTAAAAATACGGAAGGTTTTAATAACATCAGGTCAAAATATGGCAGCTGGGCAGAGATACTTTAGATAAAGTACAAGCCAGAAATCAATCAGTATTGGACTTGCTACCAGTAGAACAAAAAAATGTTTAGAAAAGATTTGTAAGGAAACAGAGTAAAATTGGATAAAAGCAAAAAGATTGAAATAATTCTGATTGCATATTATAACTACGAATAAAAATCGATAGTAATTTCGAAGATAATAGTTGATTACTCCACCAAAAAGAAACAAAGAACTGTATATTCGACAAATGAAAAAAAAGAATAAACAACATAAATGAAAATAAAGTATAGCTCGCAGGAGAGGGTCGTCCTTTCGCTTAAAAATGTAAAGCGGAGGGTATCATAGATAAAATGGATTGGCCTTAATCAACTATTATTCATCTAAGAGTCTGAATACTTGTATTATGTATAGTTTTAATTCGGTTACTTGTAGATGTAAATTGATATTTGATTTTCCTATTGAGTTCTATAACTCTTATCTCGTATTCTACAATTAGATAAATCCATTTAAAGATCATTTTCTTTTACAATAACGATACTTTGATATTGTTTGAGATTGAAAGCACCTAATTTTTTATCGAAATTTACTTATTCGTTTTAGTTTTATTATAAATTGTCAGCAGAAATCTTGCCTTTGAGTTTATGAGCAATAAGCAACAATTAATCGGAAAACTCAAGGAGTTTACTTAAAACGTGAGAAAAATCAAGAAGTTAGCCTTGGAAGACATGGGTATTTACATTTTTATCAAGATGAATTAAGCAGAAATGAATACAAAAAGGTTAACTTTTGAAAAATATAGCTTGCCGACGCGAACGGGCGAATAATTTAAGCCATACAGGTCCTCTTCAGACAAATCTATAATGGACAGCAAAATGACATCACTATTGATAAACTTAAGAAGGAATTTTAAGCCGTAATTTTAACATAATCAAGCTTCTAAACAACTACTAACAACAGCTTAGAAAGTTTTAGTAAGAGGAAAACAAAAAAATAAGATAATTGAGAAAAACCTACGCTAAGATTCGTAAAAAAATCATAAAGTAGGCGAATCGATAGTGCAGAGACAGTCACAAGCATTTCAGCAATAGTTCTCTTAAACATAAAGAGGAGTTTCAATACAGATGGTTGAAGTGAACCAGTAAACTCTTCATTACGAGCGAATGATCGAAATAAAATAGAAATAGATTAGGCAAATTAAGGATAAAATGGTTGACGCTTTGAAAGTGCAGGAAGATATGAAGAATATGGTATTTGAGCAAGGTGAAATGCTAAATGAGGCTGAGGATAATATAGATAGTGCTAACAAAAATGTTAATAATGCTAAATAAGATTTGGACGAGGCGGTTCGGCAGCACATGTCTGCTAACAAAAAAAAACTATGCATTTTTCTTATTGTATTTGCGATACTATGTGTTATAATCATTCCGATAATAGTCAAGTTAACCTGAAGTACCTGACTCAACTGTTATATACCGCTTTTATATTTCAGCTCTTCAGATATTTAACAAAAAACAGCCAAAGTAGAGTATTAAAGTAAAATGAGTATCAAATATTATGTTGTAGATGAGTTTGAAAAGAATACAAATTATATATTTAATCAAAGTTTGGATTTCTTGCAAAAATATTGTACTTGGTCTTTGATATAATTCTGAGGATCCATGAAAAACTTGGTCATCACAATATACAGTTCTTGGTTTTCAACTTCTTTTATCCTGAATTTAGCAGTCACTTAACCATAGTTTGCTCCATATGCAATTGATCTGATATTTGAAGCTCTTCCATAGTATATACGCAGTCCTTGAGTATGCATATAGTGGAAAGAATCAAACAACATTAACATAGAAACTCCTTGCCCAAATACTTATTTGCTAACTCCAAAAAACTGTCCATACACACCTCGGCCAGGTATTACGTCTTTGGGATTTATCGATTTTTCCAGTTCAACACCATATTTTTCCAAAATGCTCCATTTTTCGAGAAAGACTTGACTTTTTTTTGTCAGATATTGTGAAAGTTCACATTGAGTCGTCGCCCCTACAATATTATCATTTTAATCTAGGTAAATCTAAATAACGTAAAATATACGAAGTTAAGGATAGTATCTTTTCCGATTACTCCATTGTCTCTCTGTTACTGCTGCCATTCAAGCAGTTCTTTATGTTTATTGTACATGAAATTTTCGACTTCTGATGTTTCGAACTTGATGCTGCCCCAAACTTTGTTTTAATTCACAAATGTTTAACCAAATAACTTGGCTATGAAAGGAAGATGTTCGTATTTGAGCTCAGCTAGTCTATACTTTCTGTTTGAGATATACATTTTTGATTAATCTATTTTATAAACTCAAGATTTATTTCGAAAATTTCAGTCTTCCATTTAATCCATTCAAAAAATAAATGGAAAATTTGTTCCGAGAGGATAGAATTTGGAGATTTACCAAACCAAAGACTTGTTTTATAAATTACTTATATTTTTTGGACGTTTCTTTATTCAAAAAATATCAAAGTCAAATGGATGATTCAATTATTCAAAACCATTCTTTTTGCTTTTCAATGATTATAATTGTTGAGAATGAAAGCTATGTTATTTGAACAGAATTTTCAAAAGTAGAAGCTAAAAAAATAATTTTACTTAGTAATTACTAAATATTGAATTTTAATCAAATACTCAAATATGCGATAATTGGCTCAAGCCCTTCTCTTTGAGCTTTTTTAGAGAGTGAATGAGATATAACATTATTTTCATCAAAGCTGAGATTTGCTTTGATTTCGTCCGCAATCTAGTGGCGGAATCCATTTACAATATCGTCAAAACCATAAACAGTTATTTAGTTAGGAATGTTTTAGACTCATAGTTTGTCTAAATGCTAGCCATATCCCTAAGCCAAATCTTTGGTTTTGATGTATAAGACTCTGTAGGTACGGTATACATATAAAGAAAGGCATTACAAACAAGTTGCATAATTACACCTACCCCAAAATATTAGTTGCTACTCCTGCAAACTATCAACAAAAGGTGAGGCCAGGAGCTCTATGTTGGGTTTATTATAATTTTAAATTTTAAGTGAAGAATATCAGACTTCTTTTCGATCCATCTAAAATTTTTATGCTAAAATCCCG
>Ga0194117_10001238_pt1 | contig 30297 bp, 21 predicted proteins | sample TA2MahsurfametaG_FD_160579 | JGI IMG/M metagenome (GOLD analysis project Ga0194117, IMG submission 160579) | Freshwater microbial communities from Lake Tanganyika, Tanzania - TA2015009 Mahale N1 surface | ecosystem: Environmental > Aquatic > Freshwater > Lake | place: Tanzania: Lake Tanganyika... | reverse complement strand
AGGCTACTTAAAGAACTCGAATATGATATGGTGAAATATGATGCCGGTGATATACGCAATAAATCCATCATTGACTCCATTACCCAGCACAATATCTCCGATAAGAACATTATGTCTATCTTCCAGCGTAAAGTCCAGAAAATCGTGATTGTAATGGACGAACTCGACGGAATGAATAATGGGGATAAAGGCGGGATTACATCTCTCATCAAACTCATTCGTCCTAAAAAGACGAAGAAGCAGAAGCAGGAAGAAATCACGATGAATCCCATTATTTGTATCGGCAATTATCATATTGACAAGAAAATCAAAGAACTGATGAAAGTATGTCTTGTGTATGAGTTGAAGACCCCTACACCCCTTCAGATGTCGCAAATCATTGATATGACGATGGGTGCTAGCATTGACACAGCGATGCGGAAGAATATTATCGCTTTCGTCCAAGGCAATCTTCGCAAATTGGGCGCGGTGGCTGAGATGAGTAAGAAGTCGAATACAATCCTCGCGAATAATATCCTCCACGCGATTTTTCAACCGAAGACGTATAATGAAGACATCAAGAAAATCACCGAGAAATTAATGAATACGGAGTATCCCATATCTGAGCATAACGTCCTCATCAATGAGACGGACCGCACGACAATTGGACTGCTTTGGCACGAGAATATTATCGACGTTCTAGAAAAAATGCCAGTGTCTGTATCTGCGCCGTTTTATAAACTCGTGCTTGACAATATTTGCCAGGCAGATTATTTTGACCGAATTACATTTCAGAACCAGATTTGGCTTTTCAATGAGTTATCATCGCTGATTAAGACGTTTTACAATCACTATTTGTATCATCAATCGTTTCCGAAAAAGGCGCGGTTTCATCCGACGGAGGTGCGATTTACGAAGGTCCTTACGAAATATAGCACTGAATATAATAACCAATTGTTCATACAGAACTTGTGTATCCAATTGTCAATGGACCAGAAGGACTTATTTACATTTTTCTTGACGCTTAAAAAACAGTATTCTGAAGATGAAATCCCGCGAATATTGGAGATGTATGAAATCACGAAGTTGGATGTCAATCGTATTTATCGTTATTTAGACAAAAAAGGAGGTTTGTCTGGGGTAGTAAGTGGTGCTCCACTCTCTTATGACGGGAACTATAATTCAAATAGTGGAGCAGGGATTCAACCTACCTACGACAGTAGTGCAATAGATGGTGAATTCGGTGAATGATATTTGTCATTTTGGCGTGCGTTTAAATAAAACCAAAAAGATATAAACGTTATTTATAATCATTTTATTATTCATAGAATGGGTGCTTCGATTTCATTTGATTCCAAATATCGTTTGATACTTGATGTTGAAGTAGAATGTATTTCAGCCGATGAACCTAGCAATAATCGCGGTGATGGCAGCAATAAAAAAAAGGACAACCGCCGCCACGAAGATGACGCAAGTGACGCAAGTGACGCAAGTGACGCAAGTGACGCAAGTGACACAAGTGACGCAAGTGACGCAAGTGACGCAAGTGACACAAGTGACGATGAGAACAAGACCTACACTGTAAAAATAACACCTGAAATTGCGGGGTATATTCGCAATTATCTCCGTAAAAACACATTTCTAGATGAATTCGACTTAATCACTGAAATTGATTTGGAGAAATATAAACACGCACCTGGTTCCGCATTAGTATTCAATTCAGACTCAGTTGTTTACATTACAAATAAACAAACGATTGAATCGGTAGGAGAATGGGAGTATATTGAACCTGAACCGGAACCTGTGACCAGAAGTTCAAGCTCGTCATCCAAAAATAAAAAACACCATCGTAATCGCGAAAACAACGAAAACGATGAATACGACAACTATCATTTATCAAATAATAGAAGTGGTAATAATTATAATACCAAAGATGACAATCTTCCAGTAAGTCAAATTCGTGATATTCTTACAGAAAAGTTTCAGGAATATAACAAATCGCGAGAGTTTGTAATCCACCAAGGAAAGAACAGTTTTTTGGTTTTACTTATTACATCAGTTAGGATTGAGGATGTTTAATAACATAATAACACTCCATATTTGTAATACATTTGAGATGAAGTTATTATGTTATACGTATATGATTTCAGTAGTCGTGGCATCGGAAGTAGTCGTGGCATCGGAAGTAGTCTCTACGTGATATTTTTCTTTCAATTGCCTATTCTCTTCAGTCAATCTTGCGATTTCCTGATTACGCTCTTCAACGTCTTTCTGTAATTGCTGAAGAATTTGGACCACTTGTTGATTATTCAATGTCACAGGCGCCTGTCCTGGTTGCTGTAAAATGATTTGACCACCCCCCGCCGCAGCAGCATTCGCCGCCATCTTTTCACGCTCCTTCTCCAACTGTAATGTCTGTGCGATAACATCCGGTTTCATTTCAGGGCGTCCCGGCGCATAATCCGTGAGAAGTTTCTCTAATTCCACCATATAAAACCGACGAAGTGCCGCATCTTTGATAAAATCCATCACTTTCTTGGGTGAATCGCGCACCACATCTGGGTTCGCGTTTACCAAAAGTTTACGTTTATCAAATGTGTTATGCTCGTGTGAAAACACTAGAATAACCTTCATCGGGTCAAGTTGAACGAATGGAACAGTATAATCTTTCAAGAATGCGCGTTCTTCGGCCAAACACGCATCATCATTATACCGGTGATGTTTGAGAAGTTTGCGTTTGAACGCAAATGTGCCAGCAGTTGCGTGATTCGGACCATAAGGACCGAACCGCTTCATTTGCCCGATGTGTTTGAAATAGATGTAAATCTCGCTTGACCCCGCGCACAATGCGTCGGGATGTGTGGTCAGCATATGGACTGCGTGAGAGACACGTTGTGGGGGATAATAGTCATCATCGTCCATATATACGAGGATTTCACCGCGCGATTTCTCGTGAAGAAGGTTGCGCTTCTTTCCAAGTGTCATTTTTGTGTCATATTTGAAATACTTCACACGAGGATGTGACGCAACAAGGTCTTCTATTGGGTCGGTTCCATCGTCAATAATAATCCACTCCATACGGTCTTGTGGATAATCCTGATGATTGAAACACGACAGCATTGCGGGGATGAATGGACGGCGGTTAAATGTAGGAGTGCATACACTCACGAAGGGATATTTCTTAAAATACTCGGGGGTGGATTTCTCGGGAATGGACGCGCCAAGAAGCGATGAGGTTGCTTTTTTACCACCCATTGTATCACAATATGAGTGATTGTATAAACGACTATATCACTTATATTCATTTATAGATGAAATTGTTTATGTTCGTTTTGCCTCACGCCCCCCAATTCTTTATCGTATCAAAAAACTCCATAATCCCCTTCCAGTAATGCGTCAAGTATAGCACCAGCAGCATCAATATCACAATCGCCGCCACATTGATGTCCAAATACTCAAATGCGTAAAACATCAGTGTCAAATTAAAGAAGAAGAAGATAATCGGGACATATCGCGCATATAATTCCCGATACTGGTCCCAGTGAAGCAGTGGATAAATAAAGAATGTCCCGATGAATTGGATGAGTTGGACAAAGTAGGACACCACCGGGAATATACCAATGCTAAATGCGGTAAACATCGACCACAGCGACCCGCCAATAAACTCTTTCCGGTGTTCCGTAGGATTCAATATCATTCCGACGATGGTAGTGAAAAATGGACCACCCATCAGCATAAAACCCATAAACAATAATAGAACAAAGGGTATCAAAATAATAATCAATGGCGAAACGACACTATACAATTCTCTCGGTATGCTATGCGACAAGCGCGTAATATAGCCAAGGATGGCGAGTAACATTGCGCGGTCGGATGAAAAGGAAAAAATAAAGGAATTATTGACCCATTGCTTGAATCGCGCTTTAATAAACTCCCAATTTAATAGGTTGACCTTCGTCACACCTTCATCCACGCTTTCTTTAATCATATCCAGTTCTTGTTTCGACAGACAGAACCATTTAAAGACATATGTGTCTAAAATAATCGCGGCTTTCAAGTAGATTTTCTTAGATGTAGATAATTTGGGGTCGTCTGCAATACCGCCGAATTTATCTTCACATTCAGCATCACACGATGTATATTCACTGGTATAGCAATACGGCCAATTATGACGGTCTGTTGGGAAGAGTTTTTCTAGATTGAGATTATTGGCGCGAATACTTTCCGGGGATGCGTAGAAGAGGATATTTACACATACGACAGATATAATGAGAGTTTCAATGAAAAGTGTAAGAACGCTTAAACCAAATTCTTTGAGCGCTTCTATGTCAAATAATGATTTCGGTTTGACCTTGGCCTTTACGTCATTCGCTGTGTCTTTGGTCGCATCGGTGTCTTTGTCCCCACCACCGAACATTCCGCCCACTTTGCTAAATGCGCCACTACCTTCTTCGTCGCCTCCTTCGTCGCCTCCGTCGTCGCCTCCGTCGTCGCCTCCTTCGTCGCCTCCTTCGTCGTCTATTTTCTTATCTTCATCATCAGCCATTGTAGGTATAGGTATAGGTATAGGTATAGGTATAGGTATATATAAATGTATACGGTTATATATACGATAGAAAATTCGCGCCTGTATTCGCACAGGCGCGGTTGAAGTCGCGGAACGTCGCATCGCGATGTGGAGCGACGAAGTTACCGCGCGTACATTAGGCCCGCATTCCCCGACACAAATGTCAGCACATTATACCTCTCTTCTAGGATGTGTAAATCATAATTATACAAATAAATATTCACATTCGGTTTATTCATTCCGATAATCTCTCCCGTGTTCGGATTACAAATCACCTTCACCTCCGCGGCCGTATCCATCGGAGGATATATCGTCGTGAGTTCCAGCTCTATCTGATTAAACTTACTCATATTGATAGCCCCGCTCGGCTGGAGGTCAAATGGGTCCGAATTCAAGCAGAAATTGTAACAGTAAATCCCAGGTTTCGCACTCCCGCGTGTCCGCGTATATTTCTCGACGTAATTGTATACTCCCGCATCAAGCAGATTCTCACGGTATTTACCGTTCAGTGAAATCCCCAACATCTGTAAAATATCGCGTTCGTTCTCGGATTGGAAATCGCCGGTAATATGAAACCCTGTGAGTCGTTTATCGCGCGGGTTGATGCCGGGTCCGATTCCGTTTTTGGGACCATTTTTATCATAGTAGTAGCGGTCATTTATGAAATCGGGGCGCGATTGCCACGCCAACGTCTGAATATCACTCGCCGTCGTAACAATCTCTGAAAATGACGTCGGACGCCAGTCATCATCAATAGGCGCGGGAACAATATCATAGGGCAGGTAGTTATACGGCCAATTTGTATAATTGCTCCATTCATTCCGCAGACTCACGTCGCTGCGTTGAAAAAACAGCGTCCATGATGCCACCATTCCCATCGAGTTCTCGATTTTGATTTTCTTATTCCCTGTGACATCATTGAATACCCAATCATAATATGACTTAATCAGGTATTTTTGTTGGTTCGCGGCGAAGACTTTGGATTCATCATCCGAGAGAAAGCAATACGTCGCCATCAAATGAACATCCGCATTCCAATCGGTTCGTATACTCGGGTAAGAATTCAGAGATAAATCAATACTGGGTGGCGGGTATAAAAATCGCCACATTTGGTGAAGGGGGTTTGTGAAGTCGGGTTGAACGACTGGCCAGAAATTTGCCGGGTCGCCTACATCACGGATGGTGAATAATTCCTTTACAGGACGTAGTGTAACATCAATTTGAAGTTGGTTATACTGGAGGCATACGAGGGGGAACGCCATTTTCGACGAAAGGGTAAACCACGAATTGATTGGAATATAGATTTTGCGCCCACGAATTGAGGGTTCCGCGCCGGCAGCACTCGCGGTGCGATACGCATTTGGATATTGATTCAAACGCGCACCAGAACAACCAGGATTGTATAATTCGGGGACGTGTCCTGTCATTTGGTTGTATAAATTGCGCTTCGTTGCGTCAAGGTCGCGCTCTACGATTGCCATCAGATTATTCCCTGTGAAACGTTGGAGAGTCATTCCACCGACTGAAATCACGATTTCCTTCACCAATTGAGTGCCGAGATTTTCAATCCAGCGGAATTCATATGGCGCCCACATATCTTCCGCTGTGGCAGGTGGATGAATGGGACTCCATATGGAGGGGAGTGTAACGCAAATATAGGTGTCCATCAATAATTCAGCATACCTCGGGACATAAAATGTGAATTTGGATTCTTCTGTCATACGCAACTTCTTCTGACCATCGAAATCAATTCTAAACTTTTGAAGACCAAAATTCGTATATTTAAGATAGGTGCTTTTAAAGAAAGACTTCTTGGGGTTACCGTTTAAAATGACGTTTTGATTGCCAGTGGCGATGAGATTCAATAGACCACCAGTCATTTTTATGTGTTCCTGTTGGATATTTTAGTATAGAATCACCTTGATATAACTTTATATATTATAATTATATACAAGAACGCGCGCGAATAATGAAAGAACATCAAGTAGAATATCTATTTATTGGTATTATTATATTGATGTTCGCATTATGGAAGATATCAGAACTCATTAAGACGCGGTGTTATGAGCAGCGATGGGCGCGTGAAGGCTTCGCTGCTACGGCGACGACAGCGACAACGGCGAAACCGTCTGAACCAGATGCGCTGTTCACTCGTATACAATCACTCATTTCTTCGTCGTCTTTGCAGTCGCCGTCGTCACCGCCATTGTCAACAGAGAATTTTACTGTAAACACGCCAGAGGCAGAAATGACGATTCATCAGCGTAAAAAGGCGGCGATGTCTGTGGATTCTTTAACAAAGGAGACCGCGCCCGCGCCCAAGCCCAAGCCCGCCACGAAAGAAGGAATGAATAACCCCGACGACGTCAATATGAAAGAGTTCATTGATAAAAACATTACATCCATCAATCCCGACGACAGTCAGTCAAAATTCAAACTGCGTGATTACTATATCAAGGCAGCGTATAACGCATTCAATCCTGATAAATTCAAGAACTCAAATGTGAGTATGGACGCGTTTTTATATGTCATCGCACGCGGTTGTCGTTTCATTGACTTTGAAGTTTTTTCGGTGGAAAATCAACCCGTGATTGCGTCATCTTCTGTGAATTCATTCAATTATAAGGAGACATACAATCACATTCCTGTTTCCGATGCATTTGAAGTGCTTGGGAGTTATGTGTTTTCAGCGTCCAAATGCCCCAATCCAGGCGACCCCTTCATTATTCATATGCGGATAATGTCACAGAATATCACGATGTATGACAATTTGGCGAAGATTATTGCGGGGAGCAAGACGCTTGCTCGAAATCTACTTGGACCAAAATACGGTCGTGAATACCAGTCAAAGGATTTAGGGAATGAAAATCTATCGGATTTCAAAGGAAAGGTCATTTTGATGGTAGATGGAACGAATACCGTATACCGTAAAACGAACCTCTACGAACTTGTAAATATGAGCTCCAAGTCGTTGTTTCTCTCCAAGTATACGTATTTCGGAGTGAAAAATGTGGGCGACCCACAGGCATTTAAAGACGCGAATAAAAAGAATATGTGTTTGGTTGTTCCGGAAAAAGGGGGTCGTCCTGTCAATGACGGGCACAATGGACCGTTTACGTGGGGGTGTCAAATTGTGGCAATGTGCTTTCAAGAAGAGGCGCGGGATGAGAAGTTGAAGGCGTATGAGGATAAATTCGCATCAGTTGGGTATGCGTTTGTATTGAAGCCGGAGGACTTACGGTATGTCCCGATTACGATTGCGCCGCCGAAACCGCCGAATCCGAAAGCGTCGATGGAGGCGCGACCGGCGGAGGCGGCGGGAGGGGTGAAGTTGACCCTGTAAATTCGCGAGGTGCTCCTTGCGCACGACCCGACGGGTCGTCTCCACGCACACATCGCGAATTTACCATACATTACGCCTACGGCCTATATTATGAATAAGACTGGGAGATAGATGGAGGACGAACCCGAGCGAAAGAATGGACAACGACTGTCCGAGTGTTTGGAGTGAGTGGAGGCGAACCCGCAGGGTGAGACGCAACGAGCAACAAACACGAGTAAATATCTCTCTATATGTTAGTAGTTTATTATCAACATATAGTTAAGCATTATAAAAGTATTTAAATGTCCAGGAAGCACAAGCACTCGCACTCTCGCGTGGTCGACGACGATAAGTCCTACGACGAAAAAGAACTCGAGATTCTCCGTGCCGCCGTGGATTTAGTGGAAAAGAAGAAGGGTGCCGCAATCATTCAAGACCCCCAAGTGAAGAAAATCATCTCCATCGTGGAGGATTTCATAGCGGATAAAAAGCTCGTTTGTTATGGAGGGACGGCCATCAATAATATCCTCCCAGAGGACGCCCAATTTTACAATAAAGACATCGAGCTTCCCGACTACGATTTTTACTCGGACAATGCCCTTGACGCAGCGAAGGAACTCGCAGATATTTATTATAAGGCTGGGTATGAAGACGTGGAAGCCAAATCAGGAGTCCACCACGGGACGTATAAGGTGTTCGTAAATTTCACGGGAATTGCCGATATTACGCAGATGGAGCCGGCGTTATTCAAGGCAATCTCTCGCGATGCGATTATTAAAAAAGGAATCCGGTATGCTCCGCCCGACTTTCTTCGGATGGCGATGTATTTAGAACTCTCGCGTCCGGATGGCGATGTATCCCGTTGGGAGAAAGTACAGAAACGCTTGACATTATTAAATACCCATTATCGACTGCAGGGTTATGACTGTGATAAGATAGAGTATCAGCGTGGATTTGGTGATGGCGGGAAGACGGGGGAGGTGACTGTATCTCGCACACGGCGGTCGCGGTCTCAGTCGCCATCGCGGTCTGTAAAGCGTGGCGGTGGCGGTGGCGGTAGCGGCAGCGCGAAATCTCTCAAACGTAAAGCCATTATGACCGTGATTCGGAAATATCATGGTCTAGGCGCCTACTTAAAGCGATTGTATCACACCGTGCCGTCGCACGAAGAAGAGTTGGGCGATTTCAAGTATACAGTGGAAGAAGATAAACTCACGCATAAGTATCGTTTGATTGCGACCTACGAGAGATTTCTGGGCGCGGATGATATGTTCGTATTGTATTCAATGAAGGCGACTGACCTCGATAAAGACGCGGAGCCGAGTCCGGAGGCGAGTCCAGACCAGACGAAAGGCAGTCGCAGTCGCAGCCGCCGCACCAGAAGTCGAAGCCCATCGCCAGAATACACTGTAAGTAAATCCAGTCTTTCATATAAAAGCGACCGAGAGAAAGAACTTGCCGAAACCGATGTTTATAATATTGTGCGCGATGTCTTCATTAAGAACCGTGCGGTGTTCTTCGGCGGGTATGCGAACATCCTGTATTCGCGGTATATGCCAAAACACCAACGCCGTATCGTTCAAAAAATCCCCGATTTTGACATTCTCTCGGAAGAGCCCCGCGACCTTTGTGAAGCCGTCGTCCGCGAACTCACCGCGCATAAGTATACCGGCGTCAAATATACGAAACACGCCGGTGTCGGCGAAGTCATTTCGGAGCATTATGATATTCGTATCGGCGATGAAGTCATCGCGTTCCTGTATAAACCTCTCGCGTGTCATAGTTATAATACAATACGGATACACGGGGACGATAGCGCGGACGCAGGCAAACGTGGCGGCAGCGGCGAGTCTATCCGTATTGCGACAATTGATACAATGTTGAGTTTCTATCTCGCGTTCATTTACGCTGACCGCGTATACTACGACGTGACTCGTATTCTTTGTATGTCGCAGTTTCTCTTTGATGTCCAGCAACACAATCGTCTGAAGCAGACTGGTTTATTACGGCGTTTCAGTATCAATTGTTATGGAAAACAACCGACGTTGGAGACGATGCGTTTCGAAAAGACGAAGAAATACGAGGAGTTGAAGGGGAAGCGTGATTCGCGCGAGTTTGAGGAGTGGTTTCTGCGGTATATTCCGTATGAACACGCGGCGGCTGCTGCGGGAAAGGCAAATGCGAAAAAGACGCGGAAGAAGGCGCGGAAGTAGACAGTGAAAATATAAAATTATTTGCGTCTTGAATAACGACGCTTGTTTTTTGTAGTTCGGTTTTTATTATATCTTCTGTATGATAATTTTCTATTCTTGTATTTACGCGTAGTTAATTTCTTACTACCTCCTCCTAGTTCTACTCTTCCCTCTTTTATTGCCTTATCCCGCCAATATTCGGGTATGCCGTCTACCATATCTTGTATTGCACTATTAAATAATTGTTTATCAAGTTTTTGGTTGTCTATTCTTACTCTTTTATAATAACCCTTTAATTTTTGTTCAATCTTTTTACCAAGCTCCGTCTTCATAAATTCGTCTTGATATTCTGCTGCAGTGTTATCAAACCCATACTGTGGTTTACTACCTTCGGTTATAAAATTTTGTAATACTGCTTCCCAATATCCTACTCCGTTCATAAATTTTTTATCTTCAGGGTAGTCATTTTTTAAAACTTGTTTTTCAAAATTTGCTATATTTCCGTACATAGCACTATCTTTAAATAATTCGTTGAATTTCTGATTATTTGATTTTATCTTATCCAAGGATGATACTTGTCTATGTTGTTGTGCACCATTCAAGGTTACGGTTCCTTCTCCAAACGACCTATCTGCTTCTCTTTGTAATGCTTCATTTGTCATACGTTCCGCACTTTCTCTCAACGCTTCACGTACTACTTGTTTGTGGGGGTCAGCCAACGCAGTCACACCGCGTTCTGATGGATATTCTGATGGATATGGTATAATGGTATATTGACCTATTGACTGACCTGTTGACTGACCTGTTGACTGCGGCCAGTTCATACTACAAATATGTATTATATCAATATAAAAATATTCACGATTATCGGATACCTTCCCCCAACTTCTTGAATATCAAGGTAATGACAAAAAACGTCCCTGCGAACATCGCGCTTGTCGCAGTGAGACCGATGATTTTGAAATTCCCGTCTTCACCGAATAACGACGGCAAGAAATGAAGAAGTTGTGCGCGAAAAACCGGCATTTGGAAGATGAAATAAAGAACGCCGACGAGAATCGGCATTTGAAGGTCATAATAAATGGCTTCAAGAGTGTCGAGTTGATTGGACTGGCGCGCATTGGCGCGGACGATGCTTTCCATTGATTCGTGGTCTTTGATATAGTCCGCTCCGCTGGCTCCGGTGCCACCCTCCGCGAAATGAACCGACTTCGGTTGCGGAACATAATTGGGGCGCGCTTGTTCGTCGTGTGTAAAAACAGTGGGGTTCATTGGAATATCTCTCGTGGGTATCATTGTCATTCCATTGGCGCTGGCGCGTTGGACTCCTTGAAGGACTTCGTTCATTACATTGCCGGGGATTTGTGTCGGTCCGTGAGAGGTCAATGCGTCATTGCCGATGTTGGGGGAGTAGATGAGAGGCGCGCCGCTGCCGCCATTACCGACATTACTGCCACCATTCCCACCATAAGGCGCGTGATGATGCCCCGAACTCGGGGTTTGGCTACTTAAAGGAAGGTCGTCGATGCTGGTGGTGTCGCTCATTAGAATACGCTAAATAAGGAAATAAGAAATATGAAAAATAAGAAATATGAAAATAAGATATACATAATGTCAAGAACGAAGCGTGACATTTTGGACGAACATATTCAAAACATAAGGAGGTCATTTGCGGATGGATTTGCGCTTCCACTGACAGAGCCGCCGTTTTTGCCCGTCATAATCTTGGTAACTTCTTGTGTGAGATAATTGATTGTCATATTCTTGCTAGAGAGTTCCAATTCCATCTTCCCAATCATAATCTTTTGGGCGTGGACGATTTCGCGAAGTTTCTGGTTTTCTGTAAAGAAATTCGACTTGTTCGCATTGAGTTCTTGAATCCATTTTTCGTGTCCTTTGGATTTACAGTGTGCCGCAAATAAAGGCCCGGATAGATATACTTTGTCTTTTCGAGTTCCACACGGGCATCGTAGTCCATTTGCGAGTGCGTTCGAATTGAACGACGGTATTTTGTCAATGTAGTTGCCGTTGTCGTCAATATTGGGTGAATACACATCAGGTTCGGTTGCGAGTGCCATTGTTGGATTGTTTATTGTAATGATGCAATTCACTACAATAAAGAACATAAACTGATTCAATTTTTTAGTTCAGCTTGACATCCTTCTTCCCCGCCTCGCATTTCACCGCTTTCGTCTTATACTCATAACACTTGTCATCCAACTTATACGTATCTTTCTCTAAATCCTTGAGAGGTGGCGCGCGAAATGTGATACACGACCTGTCTTTACACACCTTACGAAAAAGCGATGCGATACCGAGTCCAAGAACGATGGATATAATAATACGTCCTGTCTCGGTATGAAGCAATCTTTGAAAACCCATTGTATTCTAATATAATGGAATATAATTACCCCATAATTAGCGGGAATGGACGGGTTGTTCCTTTACCAATGCCGCCAATGCCGCCAATGCCGCCAATGCCGCCGCGACCTGGCATAGGAGGAGCCATCAGTTTCGCATCGGGTGCGGTCGCAGTATTGAATACATTGATTTTCCTACATACCGAACCCGAATTCGCGTCGGATGAAGAAGACGTATTACAGACCGTAAACGAAAGAACCGGTTGAGAAGACATTGATAGTAGTCGTAATTATACATTACATTGGGAAAATAATACATATTACTGAACGGGAATCTTCTTGACTTGCCCCTTGGCTTTCGCGCACGACACCTCTTTGGCGTCAAAGGAGAAGCAATTGTCCGCACGGTCTTTAAATTGGAAGTTGCGGATATTGTCGGGGGTGGGATAGACGTAAATAATCTTCGGGTTTGGCACGGAGATGTACACGTAGAAGAGACCAACGGCGAGGCTTACGATGAAAATCGGAAGGGAAATGTGGTTGAATAGGTTGAACATCGTATTATACTATATTATACTACGATAATTATACGCGACGGCGGGTGCGACGGCGAGGAGACTTCGCAGCGGTGCGTTTGAATCTTCGTTGTCTAAAGGTGGCGGGCGGCGGGGGCGATAATTTCATATGTGAATACCAAACTAAAGATAATATACATTTATATTCGTTTCTGATATTTTTGTCTGTTGGTATTTTTATGTTTGATTTTATGCTTTAGTTTATACTTTTTGGTGTAATGTTTACATTTTTTATTGTAATTCTTACAAATAGACTTTCTGCGTTTTCTTGAACCACCAACACCAGTAGTTGATTTTTTTATACCATATATATGTGTAGTAGCCGGGTTTGGATTCCTCATCAGATAGTCCTCAGCATTCCAATATTTTATATCTTCGGGATTTTCCACATCGAACCCAATAATATCAGAAGGATTGATTTTGAATTCTTTAATACGACATTTTTCATATGGGTATTCACCTTCTCCTGGTTTCCAACCGATTAAATTTTTGAAGGTTTGTATATCTGTTATAGTTTTTGTATGTGTTATATTACTACAATCATATAATTGAACAATAGTAGGTTCTGCCTTTTTTTTTCTTTGAAAATATAAAAGTCATATTCACCTGCAAGAGTAGCGAATTTCCCAGATTTCGGTGCACTCATTTATCTATTTATTATTATAATATACGACTATAAAAAATCCCCTACCTCGCCGCTCCTCCTGGTTTCGGCACAGCCACCACCCCCACCGGTTTACTCACTATCCGATTATCCGCAATCCACTTCGGCATAATCACCGGCATATACAATTCATTGTAGCTATACCGTTTCTGCGAGAGATTGAATTCGCGGTCATTATACATTTGAACGAGCGCGCCATTTGCGTTCTCCGTCGTCTCCACCTGCGAATAGACATACTTCGTTTCTCGCAACCTCATAAACGCCGGCTCAATATCCTGTTGATAAAGCGCGAGAATATCGTCAATGATACTCCGGTTCTTCCATTCGGATTCGCGGAACTCCGTCATATATTCCTTAATGAGCGCAACTTTCTCGGAAATCACCCGCGTCAATGTTTCCGTATCCGCGCGGTTGTCATCATTGTCTGTCACGCTTAAATAATAACTTCGAATCTCCGCATACATTTTCTGTTGTTCCTGTAATTTATGCTGGACTGCCTCAAATTGCTGAAGGAGCTCGTCCTCATTAATGAACCTGAATAAGAGGTCTAATTTCATTCGGATGATTTCGTCCTTGGTGGCGCGGACTTCTTCCAGCGATTCATTCATCAATGTTTCTAAACTCACATACTTGCCGCGGTCGACTTCAATATGAAAACCGCAAGGTTGAGAGATATTGCCACAGATGGCCTTCAACTTGCCGTCTGCCTCTGTGAATACGGACCCGCCTTCTTGTTTACACACGATACACGCGGGTTTAATGAGCGCGAGGCGTTTGGCTTTCTGTTGCGCGGAGAGCGACTTCCAGTTCATAACGGGGTCGTTCATTAGACGCTGACGACGCTTTTCTAGTGCGGTGTTATACTTTTCCTTAAAGGAGTAATATCCGTGGATTGCGTCGTTGATTTTCGCGCGCTCTTCTTCTGGGATGAGTTGGTAGGGGTAAATCAGACCGCGGAAGTCGTTGGGGTCGGCCGCGCGCTGAAGGTGCTTTTTAAGAGCGTCTTCTTGCTTGCGCGTCATATCCAAGAGGATGTGTGTGGCTTTTTTCAGGTTGTCGCGGGTTTCTTGAGCGCGTTTTTGCTCGGCGATACGAGACGCTGCTGCGCTGCCATCACCGCCACCTCCGCCGTATTGCGCCGACTCCCGTTCTTGAATTGCCGAATGTAAATCTTGGTATACAGATGACATTGTCATATACTCTTATACTACGTAACTATACTATAGTATACGCAGAAATATTGCGCTGGTTACGTTACGCTACTGACGCCTGAAATACTCTTCATCTGGACTCTTCCAAAGTGGTAAATTTGTGAGCATACCCATCCCGTTTCCAGCAGGGTGAATCCGGCAATCCATTGGTATACCTTTGCTTTGCGCGTAATGTGTGGCGTTTACCATTTTTAATTTTGAGAGAATATACTCTTGTTCTCGTCGTCGCTTTGCTTCCACTTCTTCAGGCGACGGTTTTCCTTTATACCGAATAAAAAGGAATATGCCTAAACATATGAAAAAGACGACACCTGCTGTAAAGTTAAATGTTTGTGTGTGATAATAATCTTTGACACGGCGACACTGTTCGAGAGATTTACTCAAGAAATATCGGACTCCGGGTTCAATCAGTGTGGGGGGTGGCGCATTATCATTCATTATTCTCAGTGTTGCTCCGTTACTCCGCTATCATAATGATAAAAAATAAGAAAAAAATAAGAACGCGCAACCGTCGGTAGACCAGCGTTTATAATAATCCGTGTATATTGTAATAGCTCTGCTTCGCATCGCTCCGAATCGCGTCAATGGCCGAATTAAGTTCATCTGTCGCGATATTCTTCTTTCTCGCCGTCTTCGGGGCTTATTCTTATTACAAATACAAGAAAAATGGTGTCTTAAGTGGCGGGATTACATTCCTATTCTTCCTCGTGTTAATCATCGGTGAATACTTCATCAATCTCGCAATGTCGAAAGATATTTGCGGGTTCGACCAGGAAAAGACGGCGCTTATCGGCACTGTAATACCGTGGTTTCTCGTTTTAGGCGTCCTTAAATCTGCGCTGGTCGTATTTCCAGGTTGGCTCATACCATTCAGTAACACATTTGGATTTATGTTTGTATCCGCAGTTACGGACTTGAAAGACGTATTCAATGCGATTTTGACACCGCAGTTTGATTTAGCGCCGGAGGCGCAGAAAGGCGGAGGCGGCACAGAGACCCTCGTCAATAGCGCGGATGTCCCTAATGATGATGTGAAAAACAAACGGGATATTGGTCGCGCTTTAGAGCAAATTTATACCGACCAGTCTATTATTCTCAATGAATTGAATCTAGATAATCTAGACCGTTTCTGGGATAGTTTCAAGGAGTCACGCCTTATTCGCCCGTCGGCCAAGGTGGAAGACTTGGAGAAAATCCGGAAATTCTTGATGATGAAGACGATTGTGGGTGAATTCGTGTGGCTCGTGCTGTGTGGTTTGCTGATCGTGAGTATCAGTTATAATTATCTGCTGAATATGGGATGCACGTTTACACCCGAACAGCAGAAGATACGCGCCCAGGTGCTGAAAGAGACGCAGGAGGCGACGAAGAAGAAGGAACAAGAGGAGAAAGGGAAAGTGCTGACGGTGACCGGTTGAACGTCGCTTTGCTCGTTCCGCCTACGGCGCCACTCGCTCCGCTCCGTTCCTAGACTCGCGTCGCTTTGCTCGTTTCGCCTACGGCGCCACTCGCTCCGCTTCCGCTCGTATCTCAGACAAGTTTTGTTGTGATTTATTAAATCCTAATAAAATAGAAGCGGGCTACGAGCGGAGTGGAGCGAGTGGAACCGTAGGCGGAACGAGCAAAGCGACGCGAGTCAGGGTGAAAACGAAGTGAGTGGAGCCGACGCAGTAGCGGAGGCGAAACGAACGTAGTTTGAACTACACAAGGATGCGCGTCACCGGCCTCGACACATAATACATCGCGAGATACGAGAGAATGCCCAGCAGGATTGCGATGAGCCATATGGGTAACACCGTCTTGCTCAAATACCCCACCCCGAATTCCCGTAAGCTGCCATCTTCATTGTAAATAAAACTTGGATTCATGTATTGAACCAGCATAAACACGATAATATAAAGAACGATGGCCGACCCTGCTAAATTATTTCGGATAAGATTTTTGATTGCGTTCATATTGTATCGTATTGTAATAGCACTAGTATATTACAATATTACTTTTTATTCATATTCTTATTTTATTATTGTGTAAGTAAATATTGTGTATGTAAATATTGTGTATGTAAATATTGTGTATGTAAATATTGTGTATGTAAACTATATAAATAACCGAATGAAACAAATACAGATACAACATCCGATGTTGGCTCTTTTATTTTTATGTCTAGGTGTGATACCTCATGGGTATTTTACAACCGACGCCGCCAAAATTTGTCGTTCTACTTCTATTCCATTTCATACTTGGGTGCAAATGGACTTTTCCTGCACACAAGCTACCAACTGTGGTAGTCGGTTACCATTTACACAATGGAGAGATATTGGATATGAGAATGGAAAAGGAGGCAGTTTGAGAGACGAATCCACGAACCCAGGTGGTGTTTATAGATGCAGTTCTTGGTTTGTTGGGGAGTTGCAAGGTAAAGTTGCCCAAGCAGCTTCTGCGCGACAAGAACGTTCTGCCATTGCCGCATTAGTAAATGCCGGATGGAGTACTGCGCAATATGGTCTCATATCTGGCGGGATTACATCAATTACTTGCGATCCTACTACTTGGTCTTGGTTACCACGAAATGGTCGTAATAACGTATGTTGGACGTTTACTTGCGCTTATTCTACTTATCTATACCAAGTCCTTGGCGTACGCCCAAAACTAGATGATACATATAAAGTATCCATTCGTAATCAACCAGAAATCCCACAAGAATGGACGTGCAAACCACAACAATATGGAACGGGTGACGGATGTCAATGTAACTGTGGCGCGTTTGACCCCGATTGTAACCCGTTTGAGGCGGTTTCACTTGACTGCCCGAATCGTGATGATATTTGTATTCCAGGACTACAGAATCAACCTGTTTGCGCGTTGAGACACCAAGTTCTTAGCGAACGCAAGTTATTACAAATTCAGTCCGGAGTAGCCGTTCATCACCCCCAATTTTATTTCTCAAATGACACGGATATCGATGGCGCACCCTGGGGCAATTATAGCAATACATATACCCGAAGCATGATACCCACAACATGGAGATGCAATCCTCTTTTTTATGGTTCAAAAGATGGATGTGATTGCGAATGTGGAGCGTGGGACCCCGATTGTGACGCCACTTCTAAACAAAGAGTATTCAATTGCGACACCACTAATACGGAGGTTCAATGTGTTATGTCCAAAACTACGACTACACCATCGGAACCTGTTTGTTTATATGACCGTATGGCTGCTACTGCCGCGATTGACGCAGGATACCCTTATCCGGACACTTCAAACAAGGAGGTTTCTACGACATCAATTATCGCAGCGTCTGTCGGTTCAACAATTGGAGCCATCGTTATTGTAATTGTCATAACATATTTGATCCGACATAAGAGACGCGTCGCACGGCGACAACAATTGGTGCTTTTACAATCATTATAATCTTTTATTATTCGTCTTCGTCTTCGTCTTCGTCTTCGTCTTCGTCTTCGTCGTCAGCCTTCTTTGACTTCTTTTTCTTGTCTGCTTTTTTATTCTTATTCTTCTTCTTCTTCGGTTTCTCTTCTTTTTCGTCGTCGCCACCGCCGTCACCACCACCGCCTGCGTCGCCACCACCACCATTAAGTGTCTTATCTAATTTCTTTATATTATTAATCACATGTTTTATGGCACATATCAGAAATTTCCAAGCCTCCTTCGTTTTTTTATCAGAACTCTTAATTACATCTAAATTGCTGACTTCATTTAATGTTTTTAGTAATGACTCTCCGGAAATAACCGCGTCCTTAAATGGAGTTGTTCCATCTTTTTCTTTGTTAAAGCTGTCTAACATTTTTTGGACGGGTTGTTGTTCCCCCCAAATTTTAATTGTCATTTCCCCAGATTCGGATTTAGTATATGTGGTTATGAAAAACACCAATACAGTGATAATAAATGAAAATAAATTTTTGACCTTTTGTGCTTTTTCAATTTTTGATTTTGCTTCAGGGTCTTCGTAAATAGGTTTCAGTAACTCTTCGGTTTCTTTCTTCAGTTCAAATTTACCGTTTTCGTCAAATGTTGCGTATTTGAGTAACGTTTTTTTATAACTATCGTTTATCTTTTTCAAACTTCCAATTATATTTTTCTTATCTATTTTTGTTTCGGTAAATCCCATCTTCACGCATTCTTTATCTCCTTTGCCGCCGCCGCCGAGACTCATCCCTTCTCTCGCGCCTGCCCCCGCCCCCGCGAAAAGCGTCCCTGCGACCACCACCACGAACGCCGCAAATATCACGACCCCGCCTCGTTTATAATACAAATACAATAGTATCGCCGAGAGAATAATATAAATAACGACCTTTTGATTCATCATCGTCGACTTTTTAAGGTGGTCTTTATATTATTCAAATACTAAAATACAGGCGGAGTCGGTCGGTCGGCCGGCCGCGTCCCTAATCGTCGCCTTCATCATCGTGTCGGTGAATATATGCGTAATCATCATCTCCCGCGTCATCATCTTCTGGTATACCTGTGGTCATATCCAGTTCGTGTGCTTCGATTTCCGCCGCGACGCGGTCGGCTTCCAGCGCATCCATTACATAAATCTCTCGGTTCATATCCGTGACATAGTCCCGGCGACCTAATTGCTGCTCTTTTTGCGCAATCTTCTCCATTTCTTCGCGTTCTTCATCATAATAATCTTGGTCGTAAATGACGACACCGGTCTGCGAGGTTCCACGACTCCAGATTCCCATCTTGTGAGTCTTCATCATATTCTCCAATTGTCTCTCACCCACCGACATTTCGCCAATTCGCGCGACGACACCATCCTTCTCTTTGTCTTTGACACGGGTGAGTTTCTCCTTAATATTCGCGAGATTGAAATTAATCACGTTTTTGTCTTTTTCAATTATGCGGAGATAGGTGATGAGAAGCTCGGATACGCGCTGACCAAGTGCCTTCTTGTCGCCAAGGAGAGTATCTATCTCTGATAAAAGTTGACCTTTATCGGCAGTAGCAGCGTCGGCAGAATACAGGCGCGAATGAGGGTCAATTTCATCGCGTTGTTCGTCGTGTTCTTCACGGAGCGAAGCAGCTTTGGCGGCACCCTTTGCCGTTGCCTCTTTGGGTTTCACCATTGCCGCAGTGGGTTTCGCGCCTTTCCGCGCCACCATACGCATCGGTTCCGTCTCATAAATCGTAATCGGCGTTTCGGCGACAAGTGTAACAAACGTCGTCATAAACGAGAGAAAGTAGAAGAGATACAAATTGCGAACAATATTGCGGTCAAACAACGAATACATCGTGAAAATATTCTTGCGCGTTGAATGCGGCACTCGTTCGCCAAGTTCCTTTACGACGTCCACTTCGCGCGGTTCTTCGCGCGCCACTGCGCCACCTAGACCTTGACTCTGGACCGCCAGTGCCGCTGCTGCTGCCGCAATCTTCGCGTCCTTTTCTTCATCAAAAAACATTTCCGCAGTAAAGGGTGTATTGTCAATGAGGATTTTCAGGTCACGAACAATAGGGTCGGCGTTACGGAGAACTTCCTGAATAACGCGGTCATTGTAGAATGTTTTAAGAGTTGTATAATGCGAAGATATGATGCTCTTGATATCTTTCATATGAGTCTGAGATAATCCCCAGTGTTTGGGGATATGTGTGTCATCAAAATCAACACGATGTTGAATAATATTGGGGATGACGTCGATGAGACGTGTAAGAGTATTCCGAATAAACTGGATACTTTTCACGGTGGTTTCATCCGTCGATGACATCAGAACTGTGCTACTTTTATTTATTTCAAATTCCAGGATGGTATCTACAATACGCTCAATCTCTCGGAACTTGCCTTTCGTTTGTTTACCGTGCTGCTGAAGAAACCCAATGACGGTCGCGCGCATCTCTCGGTTCTTCGTGTGGAGATAGTTCTTAAGGTCACGCATTTCTTCGGTGTCTTCTTGGACCATCGCGGGAGAGGCGGATTGAAGAATGGCGAGAATAAGGGTGCGAAGTTCGGAGGGTGCTGCGGTCGTCGCGGTGGTCGTTGCTTTTCGTTCCAATGAGATAACTGCGTCTTGAAATCGTTGAAAATGTGTGTTCTCTTGTGGACGAATCGCTGTTTTATACCCGGCATCTATCATTTTGTGACCGTTGACGGCTTTCATCAAACGTTCAAGACTACTCGCATCAAATATACTGGAATCCCGTTTCAATTTACGAATTTTATCCTCAAGGATGTCATTTGGGTTCCAGTCTTGGGGACGTGGTGGGCAAATCTCTCGGAGGGCCGGATGTAGAAACATCGTGACGGCAGTGGCAACAGGATTCGCGGTAACGCCACCACCTGGGTTCGCCGCACTGCTTAGACTTTCGTGGATTCGTTGGTTCATCCGGCAATAATGAATAAACGCGCGATAGATGGTCTGTTCGTTGAATTCGACTGGAATATTCGGGTACTGAAACCGTGTATTTCGGTTATCGATAATTGTTGTTGCCCGTGTCATCACCGCCATATCTCTCACAGTTTTTGTCAGGAATCCAATAATCCGGTTATGATGATGAATATTTTGCTCGCGTTCCATAAAATAGTCAATGACGCGCTTACTGCGTCGGTCGACGGGTTCATTACAGCAAGCGTTTTCCAGGAAAGGTTCGTTCGCCATATTCAGCAGGAGTGGGCTACTATTCTTGACCACATGGTGTATCATTTGTTGAATAGATAGACTGAAATACTGGCACTTACTCTCAAGAACGGCGAGTTTCTCGTGCTGTCCGTGGTATCCGCGTTTCATATCCGTGACGAGTTGATTCGTGAAATCTGCTGCGACGTTTTGAGGAGTCGGCATATTGTCGAGAGATTTCATCGGTGGCATATAATGTGACCAGCGAAGGACGGAGAGTTCTTGGGGAATGGCTTCTCCACCGCCGCCCGCCGCGCCTTGTCGCACATAATCCCGCTTCATCTGTAGACGCTCCTTGATAAGAGGTTTTGTAACAATGAGCGTATCAATAAGTGTCTTCATCTTGGCAAGAATATCGCCTTCTTTCTTGAATGATTTCAGTGTATTCCAGGGTTCGATACTCGTCTTAATTTTGTATGCGATACACGCGATATACATCATTCCAGAGACATCACCGTCGCCATCTAAGGGATACCCTGTAAATGACCGGATACATCCAGCGTGTGTCTTGCGCGTCTTCGGGGTGGGAATCGCGCATTGAATCGCCACCGTGAGATAAGAGAGTGTGAGAAGAAGAAGGGTTTGAAAGAATGTCTCTTTATAGGGTGGAAGATGCTTGCCTTTCTCTCGGAACATTTTTTCCGACCTCTCGCGGTATTTTTCTTCGGAGGGGACGGATGTTTCAAGCAGTGCGAGTGTATTCTGAATAATAAATTCACGTTCTTCGTGAAGGTCAATACCCATATATCCAGTCATCGTGGTGATTATATTATTAATGATGCGCGCATTGGGGCTGTCGTATTTTTCGAGGATACTAAGTCCTTGAAGTCCGCTGCTGGTTCCTGTAGCTACCGCACCTGTCGCTGCCGGTTTCGCTACGTTGAGAATACCTTCACCCAAATCAGCTTCTATAATATCTCTCGTAACAAGGCGAAATCCGGCTTCATCAAACCCTTCTTCCGTGACATGTTCGATTTTCTTGATGAGCGCGCCGCTATACTTGTCCACCCACGCCTCGCCATCGTCGCTAATGGTGCCGCGTTCTTTACAAATGGTGTCAATCACGACAGACAGCGATTTCGAACCAGTGCCGCCTTGAATAAACGCGACTGCAATCGTTTCATAAAAAGAAGGCAGCAATTTCGCGTTTGATTTTATACAGTATAACCAATTGGGGTTTTCATCCATTATTTCATTAGCTTTGCGCGTAAAACTTGTGATAAACTGCATTAGGTCATATTGCCGCTTCACGAAATCGGTTTGTGCGATAATCTTGTCTTTCAATGCCTCCATTGGCGAAATCAATGCGTCGTCGTCAGCGTCGGCAGTGGCGTCTCCATATCCGGTGGTTGTGGAGGTGACCGCAGCCTGAAACCCAAGTTTGTATTTTCGGTCGTTATACTTATAGAACTCTTTATGCTGAATCTCGCTGATACGTGCGATATTTTTCAAGTCATATTCGAACTTTTTATTCACAAACTCCATAAAATTCTCTCGTGTCACTTGATACTTCACGTCAAATTCCGCCTTCATTTTATCGAGGAACGCTTTCTTGATTGCGTCGGCACCTTCTTTGCTCGTCACGCCGGCCATTGCGGTTGCGCCGCCCTCGCCGACACTGACGCCGATGTTGCCGGCTTGTGTCATCATATCTCGGCTTGCTTCAACCGCCAAAGGAATACAGTCACGGTCTACATTACAAAAATAGTTTCTGTCGCTGCTTGGAATGATGGCGGGAATACTGGTATCACGCACCCACTTGCCGTTGTCGCGTTTATAATACAGGAATTGGGTTTCGGTAGTTCCGAGTTCGTCGGAACCGAGTTCGCCGGAACCGGTCGCCGCTGCCGCACCCGCCGCACCTGGTTCTACGTATTCTTCCACTTCTACGACGGCGTAATCTCCATCATTGACGGGTCGCATTCCTGGACCGACCATAATCGCTTCCGCCTCCTTCTTCGCTTCTTCATATGTCATTTTCTTCTTCTTGATGAGTTCGTCCGCCAAAAACATCGTGAAATCTGCTGAATTCATTCCCTCTTGTTGGTCGCGATACGATTCAATGAAAGCATAATCGGTAGTGTCATATTTCTTGTCAAAATAAATCGGATGGTCGGCGTCATTGTCTTCCTGGATGGCTTCTTCATTGGGGTAGTTCTTCGCAAGAACAAGACCGAAGCGTTTAGGAGACGACTCCGACGACGACGCCGATGCCGCTGCCGCTGCCGCTCCTCCCGGCGCGCCTCCACGCATCGCCCCCGCTTCACGAAGCTGCTGGCTTTGTTCTCCCAGAACGAGATTGAAATCAAATGGTGTGATGAGTTCGGTGGTTGTTATCGCGACAGCGTCCATATATAACTTCGCATAATCCACGGCAAGCATTCGCGAGAGAAGTTCAGACGGCGAGAGAAGTTGGTCATTATACTCGGTTTGTTCGGCCAGTCCAGCAGCATACGCGCGTCCTCTCGCTTGTTGACGTTGACGGTCGTCAAATGCGGCACCGCTGCCAGCACCAGCAGACCGAACCTGGATATCCTGAAACCCATACGCCTTAAATACATCAGCATCCATCATCCGACCACTCACAATGAGTTTGTATATCATTGACACACCCATATAACGCACATTGTAATGAAACGCACGCAACCTGCCAAACTTTCGGAAATTCGTCGCATAATTCCGTTTGTATTCAAGTACGCGTTCATACAAAAATGTTACAATTTCATCGTATTGCTTTACATTTAAGTCTTCTTGATACACTAGAAACGGTTCAATAAAAGCGAGGACATCCTGGAGGGTAAGGCGCCCGTGAATATACTGGCGCATCATTTCAAAAATCGTGCGGGTTTTCGGTAATATCACTTCTAAGAACTTGCGGTATTTGTCCGTGGGGGAGGCAGCGGACGCAGCGACGGCTTCTGGCTCGAGCACGAATTGCTTGATTTCACGAAGAAGGCCGTGTGCGTTCAAATCGAGAGGCGTATTCAAGTCCGTCACGTCGTGTGTTGTGACCGACATCATTTGGCGCAACATTTCCCAATAATGGACGTGTTTGAGATTCAAGTCGCATTTATCAAGAATATTGATACTAGGAAGTGAAATTCGTGAATACTGCATAACTGGTTGCGGAAATGTCATAAACCCCACGATGTTTATACGGTCATTCGGGGTGAGGTTCGTGAACTCGGTGGTGCGTTTCAGAACGGCAGTGGATTCGACATCGGCTGTACCAGCGGCGGTGGCAGCGGTAGCGAGTGAAGGTCGCACCTTCATAAGACCCAAATTGTATTTTTGGATGACGAACCGCCGGCGTTTCACTTCCTCTCCATTGACGACGGAGGAATAAAAATCGTCCAAATTGTCGATCACCGCAGTGATATTCTCGTTGACTTGACGCGTGCTAATCAGGTCGTGTGTATACCGTGGTTCTGTGTTGGGTGTAAAATGACGCGCTGAGAGATTTGTCATATATTGCGCGTATGTGAGTGAACCGTCATACCATTGTCGTTGAAGTTCATTTTCCGTCTCTCGCTCTTCTTGAATTAAACGGATCGTTATGTCCATCTCGGAAGCAGTTCTCTCATCAATAGGGATATCGTAGATGACCTTTCTTGTTTTTACAATGGGAAGAATCCAACGAAGCGCGTGGTCCATCCGCATTAGAGATTCCACGAGTGGACGATAAAGAGCACTCTTAGGTGGCGGGATTGCAGGGTTGCCGTTCGAGTCAAAACGAGAGAAATAGCGGCGAAGTTCACGAAAACGAACAACCATCCGTTGAATATTCGCCAGGACACTGCGCGACTTTTCAGAGGCAGGAACATTTGACATTAGGGTGTCCAGGAGGTCATCACACTGTTTTTCTAAATTAAAACGGCGGTTTTCTTCTGGAATATCAACGGTTTGAACGAGGACGTCTAATTCTTCTCCAACTTGGATTTGGTCAGCGTCGAGGAGGATAGTGCGCAATTTCTCTCGGATAGCGGGGGCGGCAGAGGCGGTGGCCGCAGCACCAAGCACCGTATGCTCGGATTCGCCAACCGGTTGTTCTGTCGCGTCTTCGCCACCAGCCGCTGTTCTCGCAAGTTGACGTTCGCGACGGCGCTGTTCGAGAGGCGACATTTTCAATGATTCAGGTGTTGTAACTGCGTCCATTCCCATTGTCAAAAACCCACCCTCAGGTTCGGACCCGGCTTCAGCAGCACCTTCCCGGCCTACCACATCCGGTTCCGTCCGTCCAAACGAAGAAGGCGGCGCACGAATCTTAATCTCTTCAATCGGAAGATTCTCTGGAATTCCCATATAGGCGAAATTAATGTAAATCATCTCGTCTTCGGGATAAGTGCGGATTTCAATCATATCTTCTTCCAGATTTGTAATCATACCCGTAATGATTGCTGGAATATCCCCACCAAAACGAATATCTACCCACGTAGATACGACTAAATTGTTTTGCCTGGCGTATCCTCGTTCTTCTGGACGACTCATTAAATGGATAGAAGTAATGCTTTCATCTGAGAGATTCCCAGTTGCGTCTATTTTCAACATCGTGACGGCGAGAGAATCTATATCCACGAGTTTCATTTTACGTGGCGAGAGATAGTCAACGAGGAACACACGGTTGTGGATTTCTTGATTGGTGGGTGCGATAATCTGTATGAAATCGCCGAGTTTGATGGCGACATCATCGCGTGGTATATCTTCCTCCATTTACTATATGTATCTACTATTTTATGTTTCCTAGTATTTATGTAGGTTCGGTGTTATCAAACCGATATAAAGATTACTCCTATGATAATATACAAGATATAGTATTATCGTAATATGTTTTCCATCTCTTCCACCGAATTCCCTGAATTACCAGTATTTATTGATAAAGTTCGCGCTTTACAACCAGATTCGTCTCAGACTAACAATCCAGATAACAATGATGATACTCAGGTGCACGAACTTCGCGCATGGTGTGCTGAACGTGGTTTCATTCTTCACTTTTCTAAAACTCCATCGTCTGGCACATTTTACACCTTGAAATATGACCGCGCTAAACTTACCGAGGAGCAATATTCTACGGTAGGTCGTTTTCGTTCGGTTGTGTTTGATAGTGATGGTCGTATTTGTTGCGTGGGGCCTGCGAAGATGTTGAAATTAACAGAGGACATACTAGGACAGCCGGTGAATTCTGTCGCAGGACATCTTACTGCGGAAGAGATGGTAGAGGGAGTTATGGTAAATCTCTTTTGGCAAGCGGGTGCGGGCAAATGGCTCATTGCGACAAAGAGTTGTGTTAGTGAAGTATCGTTTGACCACGTGATTGAAGCACAAGCTGAAGCACAGACCGAAACCACGTCGTCTTCTTCTGGAGACAATGCTACCACAGTGACATTTCAAAAGTTGACCATCCAAGAAGTGCTTCGTCGTCGTATTTGCGAAGTCTTGAGTCTTTTGCCTGGTGGGTTAGACACGATTCCCAAAGAATACTGCTACTCTTTGGTTATCCAACATCCAAAGAATCAAATCGTCAATGTCATCACGGTTCCGCGTTTGTATGTCGTTGCTGTGTTTCAATTGTCGGAGATATCCGCGGATGCGGTGGTGGTCGGTGTAAACGCAGTGCGTATCAACCGTGATATCTTTTCTGCGAACTTTGGTGGAAGTGTTTCGCGAATGCCTGTTGGTTTATCGTGCGTTCCGAGTGAGAATGAGACTGAGACCGAGAATGACACGACCGCGACTGCGACATTTACACCTCATACTGTCAGTGATTATTGCCGTATGTATGCTTCAGTAGAGACACAAAGTGTTTCATTGCCTGGTGTGGTATTTGTGGATTCTGATACCGGTTTTTGCTACAAGGCTCGTAATCCAAAATACGAAAATGTTAAGAAACGCAAGGGAATGGAGCAGAAATTAATGACACAGTATCTCCATATGAGAAAAGACCACGGAATTGATACGTACTTGAAAGAGCATCCACAACACGCACGCACATTCCGCCAGTTCCGTGACCGACTACACGATTATACACATCGTCTGTATGATTCTTATATCGCACATTACGTGAAGAAAGATGCGAAGCCATTGAAAGAATATGACCGTGAATTGAAGACTCATATGTATAAGCTGCATTATGACATCTATTTGGCGACAATGAAGGAGTCTGGTGTGTTTGTGACGAAGAATACGGTGATTCAATATGTGAACCAACTGGCAGTAGCGCAACAATTGGCGTGCTTGAATGCTTCGGCGTCGGTTTCAGGTGTCGAAAGTGATATTAAAACACGTTCTTTTCCTCCATCCAGGAGCAGCAATATAACTGGCAGTGGCAGTGGCGGTGGCAGTGGCGGTAGCGGCGGTAAGACGATTACACGAGCAAGCACCAGTGATAAGAATGGTTCTAATAGTGGATTTCGTAGCGCAAAACCCTCACGTGGCGGTAGGATGGTCCCTTCTTTGACTGTCCATATCCCCGATTCGTCGACTTCATCTTCGGGTGGTGGAAATAGTGATATGTTCGCAAGCCAGGTGAAAGGCGCAAAGGCAACTGGAAGCATTAAAGTTCAAAATCAGTTTGCTGGGTTGGAGGATGCGTAAATTCGCTTCGCGCGTTTCGCGTCGCTTCGCTCGTTTCATTCGCTTCGTTACTTGCTCCGCTCATTTACGTCATCCATCCAGCCATCCAGCAATCCATCCATCGCTCCATTTGAAAAATTGATATTCATTGATTGATAATAATGTCATCTATTATTATCAAGACATACGATTCAGAGACGTAAATGAGCGGAGCGAACGAAATACACGGTTGGTTCTGTCCCGCGCTACAACAACTGCGGATATCTCATCCGACCCGGCATAAATTCAACGGAAAAATATTGACAAGTCCGCCGTATATATACTGGACGTTACACACGGACGCGGACGCGAAGTCACTCGCCCTTGTTACTGAAGTAACAGACACTTGTGTTCCAACACCGCGTCAAATCGCAAATGGAGATATATACGTCGGGCGTTTGGATAAATATTGGGGGAGGGCGTATACGAAACTCTAACCTAGTTTACGATTTCGTGATGGACTTACGATACTTCTTTTTTTTTGTTTTTGAACGTAAACGTGGCGGTGATTTTAGTGGTGATGATATTGGTGTTTTTACGTCGTCGTCGCCGTGGTCGTGGTCGTGGTCGTGGTCGTGGTCGTGGTCGTCGCCGTGGTCGTGGTCGTCGTCATTGAATTCTAAAGTCCGAATCAGGTTTTCTGAATTTTCCAATGTCGTCGCAAGTGAACGAACCGTGGATGGCGTGAATACACTTCGCGGTTCTTTTTCTTCGCCGGTGAGTTGTTGAGGCGTATCTGCTTTGGAACGTTCCACAAATCCAGGTGTCGTTGAATAGGGTTCTTGACGTAATGTTGACAATGGACCAATACTCAATAATGACGATGACAATAGCGAGGGCGACGACGACGACCTGAACACGCCATCCGCTTGTCGATTCCCCAGGTGTCGCAATCGGTCGTATTCACGTCGTTTTTTTGTCTCAGCATCTTTCAGTGTCTGAATCAATTTGTTATAAAATCCCAACGCTTTCTCGGCTTTATTCTCTGTTTTAGACCACTCCTTCATCAATTCGCGGATACTTACTTTCAGTGAGTCATCTGCGGGAATATCGCGAAATGTTTCGTAATAACGCTCACCTTGCAACACGAGTGCTTTTTCTTCTGGGGTCATCTTTTTGCTAATGATGTGGGATTTGAATTCAGTGAAGAGGGGGTAAATACGATGGTATATCATTGTTCGCGCGAGTGAACGAGGATTCATTCCGCCGCGTTTGGTGATGTGACTGTGGTTCTGATGGCTCCGATGGCTCCGATGGCTACGGTGGCGGCGGCTGTGGCGGCGGGAGGAAGTGTTGTGTTTGACTTTTTTGCGCGTTGACATTGCGGATATATATAGGTTAGAAGTTATTCACAACTGACGGGTGCTAAGGAGCCCTCTAGCTTGGTCACGCAAGCTTTGACCCAATCCAATGATTGTATCAAACACCTTCTGAAATTCGTCTGAATTACTGATTCCTGAAAGTGTGCTTTTCAATTCATCAACTTGACTCTTAATTTGCTGCGTAAGTGCTGCTTTTATACTTTGAATACAACGTTTCAAATCCGCGTCTTTAACCCGTTCCATAACGCGTTCTAACCTTAATTTACTGGCTGCGATATAACCTTTAATAGCATCAACAATGAACTGTTTTTTGTCGGGTGCTTGTGAAAATAACTGCATTTGCCCTTTAAGAAGGGCAAATAAATTGGGTTCGGTTTGCGGGTCGGTTGTTTCTGGAAGTGGCGCACCTGATGCTCCCTGATTGGGTGAAACAATACCATAATAGTTACGCGCACCATCAATTGTTCCACTTTGTTGACCATATTTATGTTCAGATAAATTAGCAAATTCACTGTTAGTCACATCTTCTACAATACGAAATTCCGGGTTATTTTCAGGTTGGACTTGTCTTACTGGTTTTGGCATTGTATAACCAGCACCATTTAACCAAATTAAATACATAGGGACGTCGTATTCTTCGTTCGGCGGAAGTATTTCGCCGACAATTACACCCTGGTATCCAGTTTTATCATTGTAATAAATGACAGCCTTTCCAATGTTGCGATTCGTTTGTGGTGGCACATCCGATGTTAAAAGGTCCGGCACGGAGGTATTATCAACAGGATTGACTTTGGTTTCAAAGGTTGTAATACAAAGTTCGAGTTCTTTACGACCTTCCACAAAATCAGCCATACGTTTCTT
>Ga0194117_10001226_pt1 | contig 30464 bp, 19 predicted proteins | sample TA2MahsurfametaG_FD_160579 | JGI IMG/M metagenome (GOLD analysis project Ga0194117, IMG submission 160579) | Freshwater microbial communities from Lake Tanganyika, Tanzania - TA2015009 Mahale N1 surface | ecosystem: Environmental > Aquatic > Freshwater > Lake | place: Tanzania: Lake Tanganyika... | reverse complement strand
TTTTCACCTCCTAAAGTGAAATTCATTGTGCTTCTGCTTATTGTAATATTAAGATATTATATATTACCATAAATAAAATAATAATGTGCTAAACTTACTTTTTCCTTTCCGGAAAGCGATTGTCAAGAACACGGTTCACTGCCCACGAAGTTGCGCCGCCAATGACGCCTCCGGCGACAGCCTTGCCAACATACGCAGCACCCGCCACGACAATCGGGGCGAGTTTTGCGTCGGGAGCATTGGAGAATGTGACACACGGGGTAACGGACGGTGTAACGGACGGTGTAATGGACGGTGTAACGGACGGAGATGAAAAATCCATAGTTATTGTTATATTATATAGGTTATTATTTATTATTTATTATTCATTATTCATTATTCATTATTCATTATTCATTATTCATTTCATAATATGAATCCATTATTACTGTGTGACAATCCTCGGCGCCACATTCATCGTCGTGAGTTCTTGAAACAGTAACTTACACGCATACGGTATCTGAACCAGCGCAAAGTCCGACCGATTCTCGCATATCTTACACAAGTGAATACTTCGGTCGTCATTATATGACGCAATCATACCACATTTCCGGCATACGTGGACTTCATACTTATCCGAACAGTCATACATTCGCCCCCTTGTGAAACGTGAGGCACCGTGACCTACTGTGGCATCACGCTCCATCTCTCCGAATCGTAAACCACCATCGCGACTACGACCTTCCGCTGGCTGATGCGTGAAGTTCACCATTGGTCCAATCGACCGACTATGCTGCTTGTCGTTCACCATATGTTTCAGACGCTGATAAAACACTGGACCGATGAAGATATCTGATTTGATTTGTTCACCCGTGAGACCATTGTATAACAGTTCGTTCCCGTTCATTTCAAACCCGACCTTCAGGAGTTCCTTGCTAATGTCTTTAATATCGTATTCGCCGAAGGAAGTCCCATCCCCGAAGAGTCCAAGGTTCACAAGGACTTTCCCGAGGAGCGTCTCTTTCAATTGTCCAATCGTCATACGAGACGGAATGGCGTGTGGATTGATAATAATATCGGGGCGAATACCGTCTTTCGTAAATGGCATATCGCGCTCTGGAATGATGTTGCCAATGGTGCCCTTCTGCCCCATTCTACTGGATACCTTATCACCAATGACTGGTTTGCGAAATGCGCGGACACGGACTTTACAGAAGCAGTATCCTTCGCCGTTGCTGTCGATATAACTCTTATCCACGTAACATTCTTCTGATGTATGATACACGCGACTGATGTCTTCATATTTCACGATTTTGGTGGGGTCGTTACGGTTGTCCTTGATGGGAATCACCTTCCCCATAATGATGTCGCGGTTTTCGATAAATGTATTCGCTGGCATTACGCCGCGTTGGTTCAGTTTGTCGTAGTTCCCGAACTTCATTCCCTTCGTCTTGGATGCGTCGGGGTGGCATCGGATTTCTTCGTCGCCATTGATTTTCTTGTCCTCGTCTTTCTCTGTGTGATAGATTGTGGCGGAGAACATCCCGCGGTCGATAGCGCCTTGATTCACGAGGACGGAGTCTTCTTGATTATACCCGGTATATGACATAATCGCGACGATGAGGGGGGCGCCGGAGGGGATTTCCGCGAGTTGAATCATTTGCATCAGGCGAGTGTCTACAAGGGGACGGTGAGGGTAGGTGAGGACATACGCGGTCTTGTCCATACGGCGCTGGTAATTCGTCACGTAGATGCCGATGGCTTGCTTACCCATCGCGCAGTTTGAACTCGCGAACCCGTCGCCCGCAATAAACGAGTGGTTCTCACTGGCGACTTCAATATCGGAGACGAGACGATTGGATACTGGAACGATGCTGTGGATTGGGACGAAATTGATTTTCCAATCGTAAAACGTCGTATCAAATATACCGATACGTAATACCGGGTCACTCTTCAGCTCCTTGACCGTTTTCCATCCAGCATTTGTTGAGAACTTGTGGTCTTCCGTCGCAATGATTTCGCGCCCAGATATCGTGGTAATCTTGTATACCGGTTGCGTGTTTTCTTGGATGAAATGATTCACGACACGGGTCTTGCTTACTTCAAAGGTTGTCGGGTGATACGTCATTACTTCATCGCCTACTTTCACGTCTTTGATTTCGATACGACGGCCATCACTCATCAGCACGGTCTCGTTAATATCCAAACACTGATACGTATTCCTAGGCGCCTGATTGTGCTCTGGGAATGGAATACACGACGCCAAAATCCCGAAAATCGTGCTCGGGTGGATTTCACAATGCGAATACTTGTAAATATAGGGAGACGTCGCCACTTGTGTTTCATTACGCGACAAATGCTTCGGGCGCATCGCAATCATACTAAATGCTTGCTCGTCGGGGTCAATGTATTCGATGACAGCGTGCTCACCGTGCTCGCCACGGTCATCGCCGTGCTCCCCCACAATATGCGTCAGGAGGTCATCCCAACCTATCTCCTTCGCCGCAACTCGGTCTATGATTTGCTTCGTGATGAAGAGTTTGTTCGTCTCTTGATTCACGAGCAGGAGTGGTCGCATCATCCGCCCCGCATCATTACAAATCCGAATCTCCGCATTGGGGTAATCAAAGACGACCGACGTGTAAATGTTAATAATCCCGCGCCATTTCTTCAACTTGAATTCACGATACAAGTGCATCGGGTCACGTGTAATCCCCACCCAGATTCCATTGACGAATACCTTCACCTGGCGATAGGTGTCGCGCGGAGTCAGTGTTTCCAGACGCTCAATATATTCGTCAATATAGGTATGAAGTGATGCGGGGTTGCTATGAATCGTCACGTGACTCAAATAACTGATATTCTTCACGACACCAATACTCCCTCCTTCTGGTGTTTCTGCGGGGCAAATGAACCCCCACGAGGTGTTGTGTAGTTTACGCGGTGGAACAAGTTTTCCGCTCTTGTCAATCGGTGTGTTGATACGGCGAAGATGACTCAAACTGGATGAATACGTCAGACGGTTCAGCACTTGCGCGACACCCACTTTGGTGCTTGTCATACTTTTGATTCCGAAATCGCCGGTAGATAGCGCACGTTTCAGTCCATTTTCGATGGTAGCCGATTTAATGATTTTATACATATTTGTAGAATTGATAATGTTCAAGTAATCCTCCGTTGACCGCCACGAACCGGTATTGATTTCGCGGATAACCTGCTTTGACATATCCTTCACGAGTTTGTTGAAATAATTGCGAAACAGGTTGTTCAGAAGTGCGCCAGTGAGGTCAACTCGCTTGTTGAGATACGAATCGCGGTCATCCTGTTTGTTGATTTCAAAGAACGCGCAAAGAAGTTTATGTGCCATATATCCAAGGAAGAATATCCTTTGTTGGTCAGTGTTACAATGCGGGAACAGGTCATTGTGAAGAACCTCACGCGCGAAGTCGCGCTTTCGGATTGCGCCGGTCTCTTTATCCATATTGATGGGCGTGAAGATGACTTGGGATGTGAAATACTTCATCGCGTCTTCTTGGGTCATAATGCCGTTCGCGTCAATAATGGATGCTTGAAGCGCACTGAGGAGTTTTTCTGTGACAATGCTTGCACCGTCGTCATTTTCACTGGTCGGCGGCGAGGACGGAGAATGAATATTGTAGACAATGTATTCACAAATATCACGGTCAGAGATAACCCCCAGCGCACGAAACACAATAAACAATGGAATCGGTTGTTTCATTCGTGGAATTTGAATGACGAGCGGATGTCCGAACCCGTTCTGTTTCGCAGTGACCATCATATTGATTTGTTTGGGTGAAATACATTTCGAATCAGGGATAGATTTGATTTCTGCCGAATACAGATACTTCGTATTGTTTTTCGCGACATTATAACAGAGAACCTTGTTTTCGGCCGCACGTTCTTGCCCCAAAACGGTTTTTTCACTTCCATTGATGATGAAATACCCGCCTGCGTCATAGGGGCATTCGCCCGTGACATTGTGGTCAAGGTGTTTATTTTGTGTCAAGACACAAATACACGACTTCAGCATAATTGGCAGTTTGCCGATTTGGATTTGATTGAATACCTTGTGATGGATGGTTACATCACCGGATGATGCTGCTGACTCGCCGTTGCCGTTGCCATTGCCATTGCCGTTGCCTCGAACGATATACTTCACCGACATATCAACTGTCATCATTGACGCATAGGTGAAATTGCGAAGTCGGGCTTCTTGGGGAAATAAGACTTTGGTGGCCCCGGTATTTTCGTGAATTTGCGGACGTGACAAATACAAGTTATCAAATGTGATTTCTACTTCCAGACGGTAATTGTGTGTCGTCCGGTTGTAATCCTGCTCAGAAGCGATACGGACTGGATTAAACATATCCACGGTTCTCTTCAGTTGAACATTCACCATATAGTTATAGGATTCAATTTGATGCCGGACGAGCTGGTCGAGATGTTTTCCTTCAAAATAAGAACCGATAATGGTCCACGGTTCTTCGATATATGTTCCGACACCGAGTTTGTCTTCGTAGTCATTATCAACAGACCCCGATTCTGCCACCACCGCCGCATAGCGCGGATTTAACATTTCGTAGGTTGGTGTTTCATTGTTATTCTCTTCAAGCAACGTAGCATTGTCTGGGTTGACGATGGCTGCGTGTGCGGGTAGTGGTGTTTCGGTGGATACTTTCGTTTTCCTGACAAGTTTTGGCATACGAATTGACTCTGATTGGTGTATATCAGAGTAAACTATATAACAACTTCAATTTATTTTTATGTCACTTTCGTGATTCAGCACTGATTCGTTTTTGTTGAATGGTCTTACAATACAATACGATATAAACATATATTCTTGTATTCTATTACCCTGAGACATCTCGTGCGAGACCGTCATTTCATTTCATTTCATTTCATTTCATTATGTCACAGAAACCTCCGAACCCAAACGGTGAACCGCCCCGTAAAAAACGTCGCTGGTATTATAAATCACCTAACCCTCCGAATAATGAACCTCCTGTCACTCCTCCCATTACAAATGTTTCTCATCAAGATATTGTAAAACGGCGTGAAAAAGAAAAGGCCGAAAATGAAGAGAATGTTAAAAAAATCGAACGAAGATTACACGAGTATTTTCAGAATACAAATACGCCATATTCTTATTTGGACGAGACGGGTGTTTATAAATATACGCCTGCCGCCGCTCCTCCTCCCGCCGCCGCAGCTCCTCCTCCTCCCGCAGCTACTAATCCATTTATGAATCTAACCTATACACCATTTACTCCTTCATTGTTTTCAGAAAAAGCATTTCCAAATGTATGGGCAACTATTATTCCGATTCAATTGACAACGTCATCACAAACTCCTGCGCTGGCGCCACCCATTGCTGCGCAACAACCAATCCCGAAACTCGAATCTATTGACATCCGTGAAAATATCCAACACATTGACGACTTGATTGCTCTTTGTGATAAGTATCCATTATCAGAAACCAAGAAATATAACATCAATATGACGGCAATACACGCCATTCGCGAACCATTGACAGATTTATCAAATATGATTGGAATGGATACAATCAAGCGCACGATTGTAGACCAAATCTTGTATTATTTACAAGACCTTCATATACCTGAAAAAAAGAATCAGGAGAAAAAAGAAAACGACCATCGTGAAGAAGGGTCCACTACGAACACATTGAATCCATTTGCGACACCATTTACATTTCCAAACCCATTTGCGAATTCGTCGAGTGCCTCTGCATCAGCCTCTGTCTCTGGCAACTTTGAATTCAAACCAATGAACATTAAAATTCCACCTCCTTGGGCAAATGGAGGTAGCGGTGGTGATGATTTCGCGTCTCCGACAAAAGGTGATTTTATGCACACGGTTATATACGGTCCGCCTGGGTCTGGCAAGACTGAAGTTGCCAAAATCATTGGTCGTATTTTCAGCAACCTTGGTATATTAACCAAGAAAACCTTTAAAAAGGTAAGTAGAAATGACCTAATTGCTGGATATTTAGGACAAACCGCAATTAAAACGAAGGATATGATTAAGGCTTCTCTAGGCGGTGTTCTTTTTATTGATGAAGCATATTCTCTTGGAAATTCGGAAAAGCGTGACAGTTTTGCCAAAGAATGCGTGGATACATTATGCGAAGCATTGAGTGAACATAAACATAATTGGATGGTGATTATTGCTGGTTATGAGAAAGAACTCAATAATTGTTTTTTTAACCTCAATGAAGGATTGAATTCGCGATTTACGTGGCGATTCAAACTGGACGCATATAAACCCGATGAGTTGAAATCTATTTATGAAAAACAAGTGCGGGATTATGGATGGACGACTACAAACACATCCACACTTCCAGAATCGTGGTTTGCAGCACGAATGGATTATTTTACAACATACGGACGTGATATGGAAACGTTATTTACAAAAACGAAAATCGCACATAGTCGCCGCGTTTTCTGTCTTCCAGTTTCTGAAAAAAAGATTATCACGATGGATGATTTAGAGAATGGATATAAACTATTTATTGAAAACCCGGAAGTGAAAGAAAGAAAAGAACGTGTAGGTGGTGGCGCATATATGAAGACGTTATATTTGTAAAAAACCTAAGTATCTTATACATAATTATAATATACGTAGCGGAGCGGACTCGCGTCGCGTAAGTAAGTAAAAGTAGCCACAATGAGTGAATTAAAAAAGAGTATCGTTATTGATTCACAATCGCTGCTTGGAGGTGGAAGCACGAGTGGGTCAAAACGAAAATCACGACGAACTGGAGAACGAAAGATACGACCGAGTTCAATCGTCCAACCCAGCACACTTAAAAAAACATTGCTTGAGAGAATAAAACAACATCAGAGAATTCGTGAACGCTCGAGAGAAAATACGGATGTAATCACCAGTGGCAGTGGCAGTGGCAGTGACGCGAATACTAGCGACAGTCTAACCGGTAAGAATGATAATTTCACGCAGTCTATGAACTTTCTTCGCGAACTTGCTTTAAAACGAAGAACAACCCAACGTCGCTCTTCTTCTTTAGTGCCTCATAAAAATGAGGCTGATGCAAAAACACCAGAAGCGCAAATATTACGTGAAGTTGGTGAAACACTACATAATGGTGAAATCATCACGAATACTGGGTTATTAGGTTTACCTGTAGTCCCTACACTTTCAACACAAATACCTACGGTAACGACGACTACAGTAGAATCGCATATTCCAGTAATCACAGCACCAATGACATTTACGATTCCAACGACAGATACACCGACGAATGCCTCTTCCATAACATATCCTACACCGAAAATAACCGAACTGTCCGACTTATATAATAATACAATTGCATCAGTAGACACTGTATCTACGAATGAAATAACATCTGCAAATGTAGAAACACCGATAGAACCGCCACTTCATATTCCGTCAAAACCAGAAGACTTTCTTCCGTCTATTTTCTTAAAAGAAGACCCACCACACGGATGCTTGAAAGGTGGAAGAAAACCTACGTTTCGTGAATGGGTAGGTAAGATACTTAAAGGAGGTGAAACGCCGGGTGTTCCGGCAGGGGTTCCGACCCCCTACGACGAGAGTGCGAACGCGGGTAGTGTGAGTGGTAGCGACGTTAACCCCAATTCTGTCACAGGTATGCGTGTAAAAATCCGTAAAACGAAAAAAAAGAGTTATCGTCTCGGAAAACATGATAATGTTGTTGGTGTATTATTAAAAAATAAACAGACACAGCGACATATTCAAAGTCAGCATCTCTCGTTACGTCAAAAAACAATTGGCGAGATTCGTAAATATTTATATGACCATCACTTATTAAAGATTGGGTCGAATGCTCCACCAGATGTTTTGCGTCGTATGTATGAAGACGCAATTTTGACTGGTGATGTCAAAAACACAAATGACGGTGTATTGTTACATAATTTTATAGCGGGTGGTGGCGGGATGTCGTAAAACCACAAGGTTCGCAATTATAACAAACCTTTTTATGATTATTTGTTTTATTATACAGAATGTGAAGTTCTTCATCCTTATCACAATCCTCTTCATCGCATACATTTTATTCGGGATGAGGGCTGGTATAACGGGGGTAATAATCCAATACAGTTGTGAATTCTTGAATGATGCTGTCAACTGCTTCGCTGAATCTTGATAATTTGTCACGTATCAGAGGTTTTAACTTTTTGTCAAATTCATCTAATGCAGTAGCTCCACTCGGTTCATAAACACTGTTATGCCTAGATAAATCATATCTCTGTGCCATCAAAGAACGACCACCATAATCACCTCTGTTGTATTTTTTTTGTTGAAATATACCTTGAAATATACCTTGAAATATACCTCCTTCACTTTTACTTTTCAACATTTTTAGTATGTCCAAAATAACTAATAGGCGACGATATTTATTTTCAGCCGAAATTGTATCATCGTTCAAAATATCTATTGCTGCTAAAACTGCTCCGTGTTGAGGCCATGCACCAGGGTTAAAACTATTTGGGTTTATCTTGATTTCATCAAGGTTCAATAATTCACGAACAATACCTAGTGACGGAATTTTTAAATTACAAGCAGCATAAAGTACGGTCTGTTTGGCAGGATTTAGTTTCGTTTGATCTTCCGTGTGAATTTGGGGGGTGGCCTCACTTCCGTTGTGTGATTTTAGCAGGGGTTCTCGGAGGACACTTTCGGCTGATTTGGAGAGGGTGCTCGGTTCGGTACTCTTTGACTGTTCAGGTGGACGTTTTATTATATCAATAATTTCGCTTACCTTTTGGGTTTGTTTAGATTCGTTAACTGTCCCATCACTATCAAGTAATTCAGTATCATCTAATGTGGTTTTAATTAAATGAACTATTTCCTTCTCGCTTATTCCTCCTATTTGTACAACACGCCGTTTTCGTTGCTGTTTTCCAAGTTTTGTTTTGTTACGTAATGTTCTTTTTTTATTTGAAGATTTTCTTTTTTTGGTAGTGTAACGATTATTTAGTTTTTTATTCATTTATTTACTAAATATTTCTGTATATATTATTATTATAAAATAAATATTTCATTAACCCAACCAGAATTCTAGCCCTAATATAATCGCGATCATCGAGAACCAACTAAATGCGTAATTCAACGAAGCACCGCGGATTTTTCCGTAAGCTCGCGCCAGGAGCGAATGATTCCATTTCATTACACTCGCTACATTAGTGAACGCGGTTCCATTTCATTACACTCGCTACATTAGTGAACGCGGTTCCATTTCATTACACTCGCTACATTAGTGAACGCGGTTCCATTTCATTACACTCGCTACATTAGTGAACGCGGTTCCATTTCATTACACTAGCAATGTGTACAAATATATACAATATTCTCAGGCATTGCGTGAGTATCTGTATTACGATTCACACCTCCTCTAGGGAACAATATATCTTCAAGAGTGTATCCGTGGATATGAAATTTTCGTGACTTACTTAATAGTATTGGAATATCTTGTGACTGTTTTGTTTTTATCAAATCATCATAGATGTTTCGTATAACATAATCAATTAAGTATTCTTCCAGTTTACAAAATAATGGGTCTCTGTTGATGTCGTGGGAACACATATTTGCTCCGACACCATCTTGATTTGCTTTCATCTCTCCATTATTGATATTTCTATAATTGATATCATAATAATCAGCAACACGAATGGGAATATTGAATTTATAATTCCAAAATGTGTCACACGAAATACGAACGTCTAATGTAACCATCGAAATATTATAACGTTCCAATAATTCCATTATTATGTATGAACTATAATTATTCAATACATAAATTATGTTAATATTCTTTAAATCTATTTACATTTCATAATGGTTCATAATAAAATGACATAAACAGTTTGTGTTATTATAATACAATACCAATACACTATGAATATAGTAATATATGATTATCGTGGTCGCGAATGGACATCATCTTCGCAAATACTGACACCAATAATACGTAATACATTCACACAATATAAGGAACGAGAAAATCTCTTTAGAGAAATACCATTTAATAATAGTGATTTTATAGTTTATCGTCCAAACAATAACCCATATATGCCAACATATATTGCTCCCGTATACAATGTATTAATGACTGCAATGACAAATGACCTACCAGTTCAAAACAATGGAACCGTCACTATATCACAAGATATTCACGATAGACTTGAATATAATGAATATTCTATACCAATTATTGATTTAAATGATATATATGTTTTCACTACGCGCGATGAAGAAGGTCAACGAGCAAATTGGGTTCCTGCTCGTTCGTATCAGATATGGGCGTATCGTGATTTTTTATATGATCGTAATCACCATATCAGAAAATCATATAAATCGCGCGGAACATATCAAATGGTATACGAAAATGACACCCAAATACTTGCAAATCAAATTGTTACAATAGACCTCGAAAATATTACACCGAATATTGTCTTTAACATTATACGTGCAGATGATAGTAGTGTTTATATTGAAAGAAACGACACAATAAGGTCACGGATGAGAATTTGTGATAATGAATATGCAAGAAGAGGATATCTCGGATTTTACACTCGTCTTACAATGGACCCAGGAATTATTGTTATACCTCCTCCTCCTCCTCCGTTAATAATTGGCGGTGGCAACAACATAGAAATCCTTTCTGTGTCACATATTTCACCACTTGAAGAAACAGATAACGATGATAATCAATGTATTTTATGTGCAAATTATCGCGTCAATGTGTGTTTTTCACCTTGCGAACATAAATGTTGTTGTTCATCTTGTTATTCGAAATTTGCGAAAAATGAATGCCCGTTATGTCGTGTAAATATTACACGTGTGATGAATGTATAATAAAGGGATTATGCGATATTATAATAAACGTATTATCGTGAAAAACGATTCATTCTTTAATAATTATATTCAACACCATTAACCGGTATGGCACTTATTAAAGAATATTTTACACTTACTGAAAAATACACCGTAGAATATGGCGCAAATACCATTGTTCTTCTTCAGGTTGGCGCATTTTTCGAGGTTTACGGTCAAATAAATACTCCGGTAGAAGGGAGCGCCGCAGGTCCGAGCGTATTATGTTCAGGAAGTCGTATTGATGACTTCTGTTTGATATGCGAACTTGCGAAAGCAAATAAAGCTCCGGGAATCGTGATGGCCGGATTCCGAGATTATGGTTTAGATAAGTATTTGAAGAAGTTACAGGATGCAGGATATACAACGGTTGTTTATGTTCAAGACGGAATGAAGAACACGCCAACACGAATATTGCAAGGGATTTATTCACCTGGAACGTTCTTTTCTACAGATATTGCGCCGGGGGGTGGTGCTGGTGCTGGTGCTGGTGCAGGCAGTTCTTTTGCATTGTCCAATAACATCGCGTGTATCTGGATTGATAAAATCTCTCGGAATCTCATTATGGGAATGACAAATGTCGACATTTATACAGGTCGCACAACAATTTTTGAAACAGAGACGAAGGATTATCATAATCCAACAACATATGATGAAGTCGAGAGATTTATCGCGTCGTATACACCTTCGGAGGTGATTCTTATCTCCAATCTCTCGGCAAGAGAAGTTGAAGACATTGTCCATTATACCAATATTCAGGCAAAGGTAATTCATCGTGTGACAATGACAGCGACAGCGACAACGACTGCGACAACGACTGCTAAAGCAGAGAGATGTACGAAGCAAAACTATCAAATGGAGGTTCTCGAAACGTTTTATCCAGATGGTCACGCCAAATCTCTCGAACATTCGTTTTTACACTATTCTATTGCCACACAATCTCTTGTTTATTTATTGAACTTCATCTATGAACACAATCCGAATCTCGTTTCTAAGATTAAAGAACCTGTTTTTGAAAATATGTCCGAGAGATTGATTCTGGCGAATCATTCCTTGCGTCAGTTGAATATACTTGATGATGGGAATGCTGGGGGCTGCGGCGGAGGCGGAGGTGGTGCGAGCACCCGATTAAGTTCTGTTCTCTCATTACTCAATCATACAGTGACTCCGATGGGGTCTCGTGTGTATAAATATACGCTTCTACATCCAACGTTTTGCGCGGAGGACTTGGAGCAAGATTATGCGATAACGGCGCACGTTTTATCTCTCGGAGACACAGGCGCAGGCGCAGGCGCAGGGACGGGCGTGGACCTGGATACAACGACACTTCGCGAGAGATTATCCAATATGAAAGACATCGAGAAACTTCACCGCCATATTATTCTAAAAAAGATTACACCATATCACGTATTTTGTTTGTTTCATAATCTTCGTCATATTCGTGATTTGTATACTGCGTGTTATTCGGATTCAGATATACTGCGCTACCTTTCCGAGAGAATTCATGTCCGCAATGACATCGTCGGTAAAGCCACGGTGCTACTTGATATGTTCGAGAAAACGTTGGATATTGAACTATGTCGCGATATTACCGATACTCTCTTTGAAACCAATATGATTCGGCGCGGTATATCCGCAGAATTAGATAAACTCACAGATGAAGCGCGGATAGCACAGAAATCTCTCGACGAAGTCCAGCGGGTATTGAACGAGTTGATACAAGAAGGCGAGAGACCGGTCGGCGCGGGGGTGGGTGCCGGTGTCGGTGCCGATTACGTCAAAATCCACGAAACCGATAAAATGGGGATTTCTCTCCAAGCCACCAAACGTCGCACCAAAATTCTGGAAGACCGGATTAAGAAATTACCAGCAGCAGGAAAAGTCATAGCGATTCCGTTAAATGACGGCAACGGCCGCGTCTTGATGTTTGACACAGCCGGTATCACGTGTCCCGCCGCATCCGGCAGTAACAATACCATCCACAGTCAACAAATTTACGAATTATGTGCGGCGGTAGTGTCTCTCCGGGTGAAAATATCGGACATGGTTTCTTTATTATATCAAGGGTTTATCGCATCCTTACACGAATACTACCACGATTTTGAAAATATGACAGTTTTTGTGTCGGCAATGGATATGATACAGAATCGGTGCTACATTGCGCGGAAGTATCGGTATTGTAGACCGGTCATTTCGAACGAAGGAGCGCAGGCGCAGGCGTCATTTGTCCGCGCAACTGGTCTTCGTCACTGTCTCATCGAGAGAATCAATGAAGACGAATGTTATGTCACCAATGACGTTTCTCTCGGAGGCGATGGTATGCTCCTCTACGGAACCAACGCCGTCGGTAAAACCAGTCTCATCCGCGCCATCGGCGTCGCCGTCATTATGGCACAAGCCGGTTTTTATGTCCCGGCCAGTAAGTTCGTATACCGACCTTATCACGCCATAATGACGCGTATTCTCGGCAATGATAATTTATTCAAGGGATTGTCAACATTTGTCGTGGAAATGTCGGAACTCCGCGTCATTTTGCGAATGGCGGATGCGAACACGCTTGTGCTCGGTGACGAATTATGTTCAGGAACCGAAATGGATTCGGCGATTAGTATTTTCGTAGCGGGGCTACAGCACCTTTACCGCGCCGGCGCGTCCTTCATTTTCGCCACACACCTCCACGAAATCGCGGGGTATAGCGAAATCCGAGAGATGGCCCCGCGTCTCCGTCTCGCACATATGCGCGTATTTTATGACAAGACGCGCGACACACTCGTATACGACAGGAAACTCCAGGATGGCGCAGGTGAAAGTATGTATGGACTGGAAGTGTGTAAGTCGCTTCATCTCCCGGATGATTTCTTGGAGAATGCGAACACGATTCGCGTGAAATACCGCGGGGTTAGCGCGAAAACACCGACGGCGAGTATTTTAGACGACGCCGTGCCGTCGCGGTATAATGCTGCGAAGTTGCGGCGATTATGCGAATTGTGCCAGCAGAAAAAGGGGACGGAAGTCCACCACCTTCAGCATCAGGAGAGCGCTGACACGGACAACTTCATCGGGCATATCCATAAGAACCATCCGGCAAACTTGGCGGCGGTTTGCGAGGACTGTCACCGAGAGATTCATACGACGGGGGTGGAACACGTGAAGGTGAAGACGGGGAAGGGTGTGCGGATTGTGGCGAAGGCAGTGAAGAAAGAATAATATATCTATAATGTAACTTATAGACGTCTGATTCTTACATAATCAATCATAATCAATGGACCGAGTATCAAACGCACTCACCGCAATCAAAGACGCCGGCGCATCGGGTGCGAGTAGTGTCGGCAGGTTCTTCTCGTCATCCGCGGAGAGCGGTGTTACGGCATTTAAAGGAACTAGTTTAGGCGAGTCGTTTTTCAAGAATATAGGCGCGATTTTGGTGGTGGTGATGATTTTGTTGGGGGGTATCATCTATATTGATTTGGTGAGCAGCGAAGGTGGAAGCGGAGTCGCCGGTAGCACAGGTGTCGTCCAACGCACCGTCAATATTGAACCGAATACCGGTATTCATACTGATACCGATGGAGGCAATGCGCGCGCCCTCCCTACCGATGTTCCGTGGACGGTGCCTGCCATCAGTATGCGGAATGAACTGAAGGAGGCATTCGGAACCGCGTATACTGAGGCGGAATTAGAGAAAATCCACACCAAATGTAGCGATTCGTTCTGCGTAATGCATCAGAAGTCGCCGGAAGAATTGGAACGCGCGTGTAATTCCATCACCACCCGGCAAATGTGCGGAACAAAGTGCTGCTGCGGATGGACGAAATACGTCGGGTTTGAAGGCGATAATGACCCCACGGTGGTGATGAATACCGCAGAGGCCAATGTAGCAGACCCTAGTGGTAAGTCGGACGGCGCGAGAATCCCCGGAAAATGCGTGGCAGGGAACGCAAAACGACCCTTCGATATGAAAGACGCGAATAACAACGAACGGGATATTGCTTACTATTATTATTTAGGCGAATGCGTAGGTGGTCGCGGATGTATGAAAAAGGGTGCGGTTCGCGCGTAGAATAAATGAATCATTATATATTATTGTGATAGTATACAAGAATGAATCCAATTATCGGACAACAGAAACAAAGCGGCGGGTATCGAATTCCATCGCCTTCAAAAACCGCGAAACGAAGTAGCCAGACGAGAAAGCCTAGCGACACGGTAGCCGCCGCCGGAGCCGCGCACCCAGAACTCCACCGGATTATGTCGCTGTTTCAGTAAAAATTGATATATAAAAACATTATGTTATCATATATCAATTACTTGCTCCATTAGTCTGCTCCGTATGATTATCCCCGTTAAGTGCTTCACATGTGGAAAGGTTCTTGCCGACAAATACCGATACTATTTAGCCGAAGTGCGTAAAATCAAGCTTACTCGCGACCTCGTTGTTGACAAGGTCATCTACCTCACCGCGGAATATATCGAGAAGACCCCAGAGGGTGAAGTGATGGACACACTTGGACTTACGAAGATGTGTTGCCGGCGCCATATGTTGACCCATGTGGATATTCTATAATGACTGTATTCAATGTATTCATTGTATTCAATGTATTCTTTTTTATCATATTATAATAACAATTAATGGTTTCTCGGAAATACAAATCCCGGAGTCAACATAAAAAGTCTCGTAGGTGGCGCCAGAAAGGATGTCAGTCGGGTGGCGGCAGTATGACTGGTGGTTGGGCGTGGGGGCCAAGTGATGTTCACGCAAATACGGGCGGCGGTATGAGTGCGAGTGCGTCAGGCGTTCCAATGTCTATCAATGGCAATCATTACGCATTGAACACCTCCGGTGGGATGGCTCCACCACAAAGCAGCAATCATCTCGTAGAGAAAGGTATGTTTGGTGGACGACGACGTAAATCTTCTAGCCGTGGACGCGCGCGCAGTAGTCGCGGTCGTGGTCGTGGTTGCTCGCGTGGTAGCCGTAGCCGTCGTCACCGTAAGTTCATCGGTGAACAACACGGCGGAATGGCTGCGCTTATGCCAGAGACGATTAATAGCGCGCTTCGCGGAGGTGCCGAAATTCCAGGTAGTGTCGCAAACACGCTTCAAGGCGCATCTACCGCGTTCCGCACGTCAGACCCGACTCAACAACCTATCGGTCAACCAATTCAGTTATCGTAATTTATAATCATTTTTATAATCATTTTTATAATCATATTTTTCAATACGATTAGAATGATAATACATTCATTTATAAATAATCTTATTTATAAATAATCTTTTTAGTGATATATATTATACACGTATATTATACACGTATATTATACACATACACGTATACAATGGACGGCGTCGTCAACAAAATTAAATCCTTATGCACCCCAGCACTCGTGTATTTCATTATCTCAGTGCTTTCCCTTTTCGGGATGCTTTTTGACAACCTTGAAAACACAAACCAATTTTGTTTTGGAAATGTTAGTTGTAATGTAGCAAACACATCCACAATTTTCATTGTTGAAATCCTATTCCTCGTCTTCTGGACGTGGCTTCTGAATTTCATCTGCTCGCGCGGTTACACCAATGTGGCGTGGTTCATCCTGTTATTACCGTTTATTTTGTTTATGTTGATTCTTTTATTTGGCGCAACCGAAATCCGAAACACGAACGAACAGAATAAGGCAAGTATCCCTATTGTAATTGCACCTAACAATGACGGGTTTATCTCAATGCGTTATTGAAGTCGCAAGGATTCCGCGGTCATCCTCATTACGAACCCAGCATAAATACAATTTGTATGTATATAATAGTAACAGTATATACATACAATGGATTCTGACCCAGAGTTACCCTGGAAAGTTATCCAGCGTTTATTCGAAGATGACCCGCAAATGATGGTTCGTCATCACATTGATTCGTATAATGACTTCTTCGGTAAGGGCATTTTCAAAATATTTCGCGAGAGAAATCCGATTATCCTTCAAAAAGAACAAGACCCAGACACGCAGGAGTTCAATCTTCGTTGTGAATTGTATTTAGGTGGAAAAAATGGTGACAAAGTCTATTTCGGAAAACCGATTATTTACGATGACGACCGTGAGCATTATATGTTTCCCAATGAAGCCCGGTTGCGTAATATGACTTATGGAACAACCATACATTATGACGTGGATGTCGTGTTTAAAATCGCGGTTCCGGGTGGTGGCGCGGGCGGCGGCGGCGGCGGCGAGTCAGGCACGCGATACGAAATCACCACCGCCACTCTCGAGAGAATTCTCCTCGGTAGGTTCCCTATTATGGTCCAATCCAATCATTGTATCCTCCACGGTCTTGAACCCAAAACCCGTTTTTATATGGGCGAGTGTAAAAATGACTACGGTGGTTACTTCATTATTGACGGCAAGGAGAAGACGATTATCTCTCAGGAGAAGTTTGCCGATAATATGCTTTATATCCGCGAAAACAACGAAGAGAATGTATACACCCACGCCGCGGATATTCGCACAGTGAGTGAAGACGCATCCAAACCTGAGCGCACATTGTCTGTCCGTATCGTCGCGCCCACCACCCTTTTAACAAACAAACAAATCGTGGTGAATATCCCCAATGTGCGCTCGCCCGTCCCCCTATTTATCGTAATGCGCGCACTTGGCGTTCTCTCGGACCGGGAGATTCTCGAATTTTGTCTCCTCGACCTAGATGAAAACGCAGAACTCCTCGACCATTTCATTCCATCAATTCACGACGCGAACAAAATCTTCACACAGGAAGGCGCGATTAAATTCATCGCCACACTTACGAAGTCCAAGACCATTCCGCAAGTCCACGATATCCTGATGAACTACTTCCTCCCCCAAGTCGGAGAAACAAATTACATTCAGAAGGCATATTTCCTCGGGCATATGGTATACAAGTTATTGCGCGTGTCCCTGAAAATAGACCGCCCTACCGACCGCGACAGTTTCAAATTCAAGCGAATTGAGTTAAGTGGGTCCCTTATTTTTGACCTCTTTAAAGAATACTACGCACTTCAACAGCAGCATATCCGTCTCGCAATGGACCGCGAGTATTTCAAAGACCCCAAGAAATACGAGAAGAACTTCATCGGTCTTGTCCAAATGAACTACCAGGAATTCTTTCGTGAACGCATCGTAGAGAGCGGATTCAAGAAGGCATTTAAAGGAAATTGGGGTGCGACGGAGCATACAAAACGCATAGGGGTCATCCAGGACTTGAATCGGTTATCCTATAATTCGTTTCTCTCACATCTGCGAAAAATCAACTTGCCGATGGACAGCAGCGCGAAAGTTGTTGCACCGCGTATGCTTCACGGGTCGCAGTGGGGAATGATTGACCCCGTGGATTCTCCAGATGGTGCGAATATCGGATTTCATAAACATCTCGCATTTGGAACACGGGTGACGAACCAATGTTCGGCATACCCAATGACGCTGTGGTTGCGTGAAGTCGCGAAGATGCATTTACTGGAAGAATGCACGCGGATGTTCCTTCATTATACGACGAAAGTGTTTGTCAATGGGACATGGGTAGGCGCAGTGACGCGTCCAAATGAAACGATGCGACTTATCCGCCTTCATCGCCGGAATGCGTTGATTCCGATTTATGTAAGTTGCCGCTGGGATATCAAGACGAACGAGATTCACATATTCACGGATGCTGGGCGCTTATGCCGACCCATTTTCTATATCGACGAAGATACGGGGCGACCAAGTTATGATAAGGATGAAATCCTGGAAATGATTCGGGCTGGAAAAGCATCATGGGAGCAAATGACCACTGGATTCACCGCGAAATCGGACCCGACCTTTCAGGCAGGACACTGTAATTATTATACGATAGACGAGCTTTATGGGCGTGCGAACGATACATCGGCGTTGACTGCGAAACAACAAGTGCGCGAGGACGCAGCGCGCGTGAATACGATTGAAGATTTTCGTCGTTTGAAGGCGACGCAGGCGATTATTGAATATATCGATACATCGGAGACGGAGTCAACTTTGATTTCAATGAGTCATAAATTCGCGCGACCGGATGCTGCGGGGACGGCGGCGGCAGGCAAGGACGACAGCGAGAGCGAGAGCGAAGGAACGGACGTAGGCGAGGCAGGCGCCGTTTCGAATAAGCGCGGTCTAAGTCGGAACCGGAGTTATCGTCGCCCACGCGCCCGTGTATTCTCTGCCGACGGCAAACAATATACACACGTTGAAATTCATCCATCCTTACTGATGGGTGTGATGGGCAACCAAATCTGTTTCCCTGAAAATAATCCAGTTGCGCGTAATGTCTTTGGTTGCGGTCAAGCCAAACAAGCCGCGTCACTCTACCACAGCAACTATCAAGTGCGTATTGATAAAATGGGTGTTGTCATCAATAATGGTGAAGTCCCCATCGTGAAAAGCCGGTATCTTGACCTCATCAATCACGAAGAACACCCTTGCGGGTTCAATGCCGTTGTCGCAATTATGTCATTTAATGGATATAATGTGGAAGACTCTATTCTTTTCAATGAGGCGTCGATAAAGCGCGGTATGTTCCGTATCACCTACTACAATATGTATGAAGCGCGCGAAGAAAGCAGCAGCGTCCGCGGCGCACAACGCGACACTCGATTCGCAAACATCCAGAAAGAAGGCGCAATCGGTATTAAACCCGGTTATGATTACAGTTATCTCGATGACAATGGACTCATTCGCGAAAACACCGAAATGGATGACAAAAAAGTCGTCATCGGAATGGGGTCGGTGAGTATTCATAACGACGGCGGTCAAATGCGCGATATTTCAGTGATGCCAAAGAAGGGGCAACTCGGGTTTGTGGATAAGGCATTTATGACGGAGGGGGAGACCGGATTTCGTATCGGGAAAGTTCGAATTCGCGAAGAACGTTTACCGGCGATTGGTGATAAATTTTGTTCGCGTTGCGGTCAGAAGGGTACGTGTGGACTCATTATTCCAGAGAAGGATATGCCTTTTACGAAAGATGGGATTCGTCCGGATATCATTATCAATCCACACGCGATTCCGACACGTATGACAATTGGCCAACTCATTGAATCGTTGATGGGGAAGGCGTGTGTGCTTCACGGCGGGTTCGGAAATTGCACCGCGTATACGAACAATGGAACCAAACACGAATCATTTGGGTCGGTTTTGACGGAATACGGGTTTCATTCCTCGGGGACGGAGGTCCTATATAACGGAATGACGGGGGAACAAATCAAGAGCGACATTTATATTGGACCGACGTATTATATGCGTCTGAAACAGATGGTGAAGGATAAAATCAATTATCGTTCACAGGGACCGCGGACCCAACTTACGCGCCAAACCGTCCAAGGTCGCGCAAATGACGGAGGTCTTCGTGTAGGTGAAATGGAGCGCGATGGTATATTAGGGCACGGTGCCGCGCATTTCTTAAATGAATCACTTATGGTGCGTGGTGATGAATACTATATGGCGGTTTGTAATAAATCCGGTATGATTGCGATATACAATCCGAACCAGAATCTATTTATGAGCCCGATGGTGGATGGTCCCATCAAGTTTTCGGGTGGATTAAACGATTCTTCTGCTTCTGGTGGCGCCAGTGTCATCCATATGACGAAATTCGGACGGTCGTTTAGTATCGTTCGCATTCCTTACTGCCTGAAACTCCTGATGCAAGAATTGCTTGTGATGAATGTTCAAATGCGTATTATCACCGAAGACAACATTGACCAACTTCCGAGTATGTCTTATTCCAAAAATGTATACAAAGTGCTGAAAGATGGCAAGGGCGCTATGGGTGTGGACGATGTCATTGAGAGAAATCGGTTGGCGGTCGGATTGAAACCGCGCGATATGACGGCGCGGAAGGGTGTCGCTGACAATGGTCAACAACAACGAGAAGAACAAGAACAAGAACAAGAAGAAGAAGCTGCCATTGGAAGCCGTGTTTATTTACCGAGTCGTAGCGAGGCGGAAGATACGCGACCTTATGCGGGTATTGTGCCTGCGGGAGCACGTGGTCCATTTGACCCCGACGAACGTCCTGAAGAAATCATCACCGATTTGGATATTGATACGCGAACAAGTATCCGCAATTTAGGTTGGCGATTCGCATTGAAGGCGGATATTGCTCGACAGATGCGCGGGAAAGCGGGCGTGGGTGCGGGTGCAGGAACCTTGCGCGCAGAGGATATCACTGGCGAAGACCTTGTATTGGAATCCGTGATTTTGGATAAGAATGGCGAACCCACCGAGAGATGGACCATTAGTGGACGACAATGGGTGGGAGATTATCCGACACGATATCCCGATGGTTGGCTTTCTGAAATGCTTGTCTATCCCGATGATACCCCGATTTCACCGAGTGATATGGTGGAACAACTCCGAAAGACGCGTAAACCCTTGAACTGGGTTCTCTCCATTATTGCACTTATTGAAAAACACGGTCAGAATAAAATGACGAGCCAATTGGAATCAGTAAATATTGAATTTGCCGAGAATTTGCGTAATATTGAGACCAATACGAAAGAGACAGAGCGTGTTTCGGGCGAAATTGACCGCGCCAAACGGGAGGGAAATGTCGCGGAAGAAGAACGACTGAAAGTTCAAATGACGCGTTTGATGGACGAACGCGTGAAATTGGATGCTACACGCCGAGAGATGGAGATTCGAATGACATATGAACCGAAGACACCAGAGTATACGAGTTCTACGCCGATGGCATCTCCTGGAGGGGAAGCAGCATCTGATGCTGACCGCGTGAGGGGTGCGGTTGCTTCATTTAATGCGAAGATGCTTGATAAATTCGCGGAAAACCCTGAAAGTATACCGTCGCCGTCGCCACGCACGCCAATGTCACCGGAGTATACTTCGATGTATAGCGGCGGCGGCGGCGGCGCAAACGCACATAGAGGTGGCGGCAGCGGCGCTAGCGGCCGTGAACGCTATATCCCGCAAATCCCTACGGGTGTTCTGGAGAGTTATTTGAGTTCACGATATGGAAGCGCTGCAGCAGCGTCGCAGGCACCATTATCGACGACATCGTCCGCACAAGGGGTGATGACAGGTGGCGGCGGCAGCGCAGCCTTCCCTACAATGAATATCCCGGTCGTAGCCACAATGCCAATGGCGGGAATGATGCCGATGGGCGGAGGCGGTGGACAGGCGACGCTAGGACAAGCTACTGCAGCAATGGCGACGACACAAACTGCTGGCGGCGCAACAAACCAAATACAGCAAGGCGGTGGTGGAAATATCAGTGGAGGAAGTCCCGCACCGAATGCGGAAGGGGTGAAATCATTTACGATTAAGATGTAAAATTCCCAACCTTGACGGTTGGCAACAATTGCGGCAGAGTAGCCGATTTTACCAACCTTGACGGTTGGCAACAATTGCGGCAGAGTAGCCGATTTTACCAACCTTGACGGTTGGCAACAATTGAATAATAAAGATTTGTTGTTATTATATAGTAGATTCATTATTCCATTTCATTCATTTCATTATGGCAACCGCACACGTAAGCAGTGGAACCATATCCGCATTATTCAAGTCCCGAAATATCTTGCTTCAGTTGCTCGCACGCCAGGGAATGGATGTATCCAATTACACTGATTATGGTGTCGCAGAAGTCCAGACAATGTATGCGAATAACCAACTGGATATGCTTCTTACGACAGAGAAAGACATTCATCCAGCGCGCAAGGTTTACGTGAAATATTATTTAGCCAAAACGCTTCGCCGAGAGAATATCAATCATATGATTGACGACCTCTTCTATCTGGAGCAAGTTCTTCAACCAACAGATACATTGGTCATTGTGATGAAACAGGAAGTCAATGATACCCTCATCGGTATTCTCAATGAAATCTGGGAGAAAGACCGGATTTTCATCGTGATTCATTCGCTTGACCGGCTTCAGTTCAATCTACTTGAGCATCAATATGTCCCTGAACATGTGGTATTAAACGAAGCGGAGCACGAACAAGTGCTGAAGAAGTATAACATTACGGATACCAAACAGATGCCGAGTATTTCGCGGTATGACCCGGTTGCGCTGGCAATTGGATTACGACCCGGGCAGATTTGTAAAATAACCAGGTCAAGCAAGACGTCGGTGACGAGCTTGTTTTATAGGTTCTGTAGCGCGTAGCGCCGCGCACCACTTTTATTAGAATCGCACAGTGGAGCGGAGCAAGACCTGAGTGGAATGTTCACGAAAATTAGCACAGTGGAGCGGAGCGAAGTTGCGGAGCGACAGCGGAGCTACGTAGTGTAGCGATACAGCGACTTTTTTGTCACGATTATATAACCCAATATACAATCGTTTTTATTAGCGACAGCGACAACGATGACGTGCACCAGTGGAACTACTAAATTCCGTCTTGAAAGCAACGGAGAGACTGAAATTACAGCATACGATGCCTCTGGGAACATGGATGTATGTAAAGCAACCAAAATTCTCGAAAAGTTACACACGGAATTTACAGAAAAGTATACCAACAGCGATGTCGCGTCTAATACTACCAAACCGTCCTTTTATTTACGAAACCAACCGCATAGTGATAATGTCCCCAATAAATTCTACACGATTTTCACGACGAAAACGGAAGCCGACGAGGATTACAAAAAGGCAGTGAGTGTCATAATGAAGGGGGTGGATGACGTCTCTCTTAATACGTATATGAACAAACCAGAAACTGCCGTAACTGATTTTAACAATTCCGACAATTTCAAAGGCATCTACGGTTTAATACGTGTCAACGAACTATTAGAACAAAAAATTGCGGAGAAGGTCGGCGCACTTCGCGGGACGTCCACAAACGCCAATACACTTAAAGATGCCGCGAAATATGAGCAGCGGCAGAACATTAAAACGACCTATGAAGAAATCGCGCGACGAGAGAATCAAATCTACCGAGAGAAGTTCCTGAATGTGATTCTCATTGTGGTTGGGATTTTTATTGTGAGCACTCAACTTGTCCAGAGATACTTTTCATTTGGCGGTGGTGGTGGCGGCGGTGGTGGAGGCGGAGGCACTGGATTCTTTACTGGATTTGGAACCAGTGGAAGCGGATTATTTAGTCGCTTCGGCGGTTTAGGCCTCGGAAGCAGTGGACGGTCAAGAATCGGGCAGTTGTTTTCCAATAATCCTTATTCTCTCTCACAACGCTAAGCGTCGTATCAAGTGTCGTCATTATATATAATATACGTTATATATAACGTTAGTATCCATCAAAAAATGACATCATCTTATTCGGAAGAAGACCGGCAACCTTTATTTCCAAACGCAACCCCATTTTCTCTCGACAATTACAATAAGCCTCTCGCCAAGGAAGGACTTACCGTAAAAGATGATGAAGGTTTGGATAAGGCGATGGCCACATTGATGACAGAATATGCTAAGGACACTGTTGTGAATGGCGGCGGTGGTAAACAAGAAGGTATGTTGACCGGCACGTCATTGAACTTGAATTTACTTCAGGGCGACCTCGTGAATTACTCGCAGTTGGATACGAATAAGAATCCAATACAGCCTTTTTCTGAAATGCTTCAAAACAAAGGCACCGCAAATGGTGTTGTTTCGTATAAGGAAGGACTTACAAATGATGACAAGACCGCGACCGGGACTGTCACCACGACTACCACTGGCACCACTAGTGCTGGAAAGAGTCAAAAATTGCTTGACCTTGAAAAGAAATTAAGCGAACTCACGACCGAATATACAACCCAGTATCGTCTGTATACAGAAGACCTCCTTACAAGGTCGCGGTTTCTTCAAACGAATAGTCAATATTTGAATAAAATCGTCCGCGATATATCGTATTCGGGAACGGATGCCAGTGTCGCCTATTATTACGTGAATCCATTTGGATATACACATCGGTATAAAGACTTGTCGTCGGTTCTTCTTTATGATGATAAAACGTGTCCTACGATAACACGAAACGAATCACTCCCGAGCGATGACCGAATGAATCCATTCAAAATAGTTCCTGCTTCAGTGGTTGATATTAGTGGGGGAAGTAGTGGTGGTGGATTTAGCAAATTTGCTGATATCGCAAGTTATGATATGCCATATTACGGACCGTGTATTACTGCGAAAAACGTGAAACTCCCAGGTGCGAGTTCATCCGAAGATAAGTTTGCGTGGGTGGACGTCGAAGGCCGGAAACACGTATACGAGAAGGGAGTCTGGCCAGATAAACGACACTCCACGTGTTTGACCGCGGTGGTTGGTGAACCCATTTCTCTCACTGAGAAACAATACAATGCGATTCCAACCGCGGAGAACGACCCGATGAAGGAAAATAGTGAATGTTTTCGCGCAAGTGTTTCGCCTACCATCAATAGTAAATTGACCGAAATTAAGAAGAAAATAGACGATACAGTCGCCGAAATCAAGAAAGAGAATCAGAACCTTTTGAACTCCGTGGCGAATACGACAATTATTCAACGAGAGAAGACACTGGCGGAGAAATGGGCGTCATTGGACGACGATATTCTTGCCAGCATCAAGAAACTATTGGGTGATTATTATTATCCGGCGGTGTATATTTTCTGGTGTGTCGTTATTCTTTTCGCGGTGCTGATGATATTCAAATTCGCGTTCTTCTTTGTCACACCGGGCGGCGGGAATGGTGGCGGCGACGACGGCAATGGCGGAAACGAAGGCGCCGGTGTTTCACTTCTCGGTGTTGTGATTATGGCGCTTATCATCATCTTCGCAGTCTATTATTATTTTTCATATACATACAATTTGAATGTGGGTATTACACGCAATGATACCGATTCAGTATATACTGTAGCATAATATAATCTATATTCTATGTATCAGTTACAATGGGCGATTCCGATTATTCTCGGCTATTGACAAAAATGGCCGAGTTACGAACTCTGACCGCGGAATATAAAAATTTAACAGAAACGTATTTACCTGCGACGTCGAGTGCTGATACGACGTCGGGTGCGGCAAATGATAGATACACACAAAATAACGGTAAAAACGGAATGTCTAACACAAAAACTCCGCTTGTCACGCGCGCCGGAGAAGACCACGGTCAGTATTGGAAATATGTTGGGAAAGTTGATACCCCTACGGATATCAATGCTAACTCACAAACGTGCTGGAACAAGGCCGCAAATGACCCGCGATTGTTTAAGACAGTTGTGTATACTGGAAACAGCGCCACTGGATCCAACCCAGGAATGCCAGAATGGAATGACCGGTGTTATGCTCTCGTTCACGACGCTCCAACCGATGCGACCTATAACACAGAATCTTCTGGATATACTATGATGACGGGACGTGGTGCCAGTTCCACGGCAGCGACACCCGCCGTATACTACACCAAACTCGGCATCAACAGCGCCACCGACAATGCGAATATTTTAAGGGCGTCCAAATTGAACGAAATTCAGGCTCGCGTCAATTCTCTCGTTCAAGAGATTAGTTCCGCGTCCAATGCCGGGATTAATACCGAATTGAATCAACTCATCGGAACTGCTACAGATTCAAGCACACTTATCAGCAGAATCAACTATTATATGAATGATTCTGCGAAGGATATCTCGGCCAATTATTACAAATCGGATAAACGCAAGGAGATGAATAATGTATACGCGGAAATCAATGAACAGACTACAATGCGTAGTCGTAAATACCGGTTCATTTTTTACGTAATTCTTGCCTTGTGTATTATTATTGGGTATGCGTCGTATACGTCCAAGATGTCGCTCTTAGAGCAGATTGACGCGTTACGAAACTATGTCAGTTGGGGATGGTGGACGAATTGGTGGGTTATCACAATCGTCGTTCTTGTCTTTATTCTATCGTCATTTGGATGGGACGCACGCGGCAACATTATGATGGTGATACGATATATCACCGACCCCGATTTTTGGACTGGACAGTTGTGGTGGGTGGGTGTAACATTTTTATTATTGATTGTGATTTTCTTACACGCGACGTTCAAGTCGTTCTTTGTGGAGTTTGAAGAAGGAATGAAAGGAATTCAGGAAGGGTTAGACGTAGGTGAAATCGGAACTACCTGAGAATAATATTACCTGGTATATATAGTAGTCTTATCATTATTATATATTATCTATTTCAAAACAATGTTTAATCAAAATTCCAATGATTTAGTAAAAAATGCGAGTATATCATCGGGACACATACAAAATTCAAATGAGACGCGTAGTGAAATGATAAGGCAGCAAGCGCAATCGTTGAACGCGCAATCTACGGACACAGGTGTGGACGCAGGTGTGGGTGGCGATGATGCCGGTGCGTCTTTATCTCTCGGTTCCAAATTTCAAAATATGATTCAGGGGTTGATTGATACTGTATCAATGAAAGAAGGGATGGGGGCAAACACTGACGCAACTGTAGACCAAACGGTGACACAATCAAGACAATACACTCAACAAGAAACAAAACATGCTGAAAAAGTAAAATCAATCTTATCATTTATTGACAAGGATGACCGGAATACACGTAAAAACTGGGTAGAAGTGACAGATTCCGCGAATATAGCGAAATATGGTTATATCACCAAAGATGGTATTTTTCAAATTTGGCACGCACCAACATCCCCTTCACCAAACTGGCTTGGAACAGATAAAATGAAGAACAATTCGGGTGTTATCGGATGCCCTGCTGTCGTTGGCGCTTCCAGTCTTCGGAAAATCAAAATCGCCGGAACGTGGGAGAATCTGAAACCATTTGAACTCGTCTATGCTGAAAACGACAGTGGACGAACCAACCCACTTTTTATGCTAGGATATACGGGTCTTCGTGTCCGTAATGACGGATTGACGAACTTTTCGTGTGGTAACGAACGCGGAAATGTTATTGTTACTGAACGCCCTTCCGCGGATTTCCGATTTGACTCAGAAGGCATTACAATCGGTTGTTATGAAGTGAATAATAATGTCACGGATAGCCAAATCACAAATCGCGGTTTCACATTTCAAGAAGACCTTACCGAGGCGTCTATTTCACAATGTAAACGTCGAGCAGAAGATTTAGGTAGTTCTTATTTTTTGTTATCTTCACCCCAGAGTGGTGGAGGTAAAGAGACACATCGTGGCGGTTGCTGGGTGTATACTGCCGATGGTAAACCGAATATTAGTGGTTTGTTTACATATGACGCCAATGCGACGAAATGCCACGCGGTGAACAACCCAGAAGAAGATGAAGATGGTTATCTGAAGGCGTATACGACTGCTCAAGTGAAACGCTTATATGGAAAACGCACGAATAGCGGGAATAGTGTCGCGCTGTATTCATTGAAACGGGACGGACCTAGTGGTGTTGATACGAAGAACCGTAATGAACGCGGGTCTATCGGTAAAATCGCGTATATTGACCATAATGGCGAGAGACACGACTACCCGGCTTCCGCGTTGTCATTTGTAAAACCCACTAAGGAAAACCCTGGTTCGTATATCAACCTTGGCGGATATGATACGCGTTCGGCCGAAAGTTCATATTCTCTCAAAGAAGTGACGCCAGGTAGTATGAGTGACGCCGCGAATTTGCTGTATAAGGCAAGTCGGGATGGATGGTCACCGCAGAAGTTTCATCAACTGTGTGATAATAAGGGGGCGACATATACTCGCGCAATCACGACAGACGGGCGCGTTCTTGGCGCGTATATTTCCGTAAGTTGGACATCCAATGCCGGTTATGTCAAAGATACGACCGCATTTCTGTATGATGGAACCACGAAATATACTACAAATAATGGTATGTGGGGTGCGGGTGAATATGCTGTGTATATGAACTCGGGTTATCTTCCAACGTTTGGCGGAGGACACGATATGTATATTGGCGGAGATTGGATGTATTTGAACGCATACTCTTATGTATTAAGTGACCGAAGCGCACCATTTACAACAAAATTACAAATGGCGAATCTTTATGGTCCGTGGATTGGACGTCAAGTCCCTGCTGAAATAAAAATGCTTGATGACGGACGACACGTATATGTCATCGAAGACGGGCCGTATACGAAAATGGTTTCATCCGACGGTCAGGAGAAATATTATACGGGAAATATGAGTCAGTTCAAATCATCAAATTGGAATAGTTACAACCCGACTGGTGGTGGAAAGTATTTATTGAACCGCTTGAACCAATATAAAGAGTTTCCACGCCGTGGATGGGGGTCATATGAAAAAATAGGGTTGAAAGATATCGAAGTCTACGCGGTAGACGCGAATACATTTCCGCAAACGAACCCGCCAGATTATTCTAGAAAATTGAGAACGATGCCAGTTGGTGAACGTATTTCAGTATCTATGGAGAAATGCCGTGAAATGTGCGATGATGACGAGAAGTGCGGTGGGTTTGTTTATACGAAAACGAGCGGCGCAGGGACTGGTGGTGGTATGTGTGAACTGAAAGACAAGGCGAAAATGTATCCGGTTGGGGTGCGTGTAGCAGACTCGTCAAAACAACTGATGTTGAAAGTCCCGACAATTAACGCGGGGATTGGCGATGATGATTGCCGCGCGAATAATGGTAAATACACCGCCATTGACACTTCGCGATATGCACATTATCCGGACACTGGTGCGATGACTTCTGGAACCAAGTGTTCTATGAGTGATATTATTCCGAAAGAAGGGACGCTTACGGCTCCGTCCACCACAGGAATACTTGCTGCGACAAACAACCAAATTGGAATTACTGCGGGGAGAACGGCCGAATATCGCGCTCAGACGACCGTCTCCGCGTCCGGGTCGGAGCCTTTTACTACAGTTCGCGAGGGGGTTACGACTTACTATGACGCAATGAAAGATGTCTCCAACAATTTATTGAAAATCGCAAATGCGAATTATCAGCGTGAACGCCTCCTTGCGATGACGCAAGAGACGAATCAACTCTTGATGGCGGAATCGTATAAATTTATTCTTTGGAGTGTTTTAGCCATATTAGCGGTATTGGCGTTATTGAAAATAAAAGAAATGTTCGGACAAGATGACGCAGATAGCAGTGGTAGCGACGACGGCGGCGGTGGTGGCGGTATTTTAGCAACCATCCTCGGTTGGTTTGGTGTTTTAAAGAGTAGCACAAATACGGACGATATCGCGGATAGAACCCAGGATGTAAAGGAGGCGTTGAGTTCGGCAGGTGAACAATTGAAAGAGACCGGCCAACAATTGGCAACAGGAATTACCGAAGGTGCTGATAATTTAGTGGCTTCGGCGAACCAGGCGGCGGAAGGGGCGGTCGAAGGCGCGAAAGAAATGGCGACGAAAGTCAGTGAAACCGCGGCGGATGCGGTGAATAAAGTGGGGGATGCCGTCGCATCAGCAACATCGACGGCACCAGCGGCGGCGGCGGCGGCACCTGCGACGTCCGGAAGCGGTAGCGGTAGCGTGGCAAAAACAGGCGGTGGAACTAAAAGAAAGAAATAAATATTTATATAATGAGTATGTAAGGACTCATTATACAAAATGGTATATCAAATCAGTGAAAAAAATCAAATACTTATCGCATTGTTCCTTGTTGTCATATTATGTGCGGGAAAATTATTCAAAGACTACATGTTTCGGCGAGGGTATATTTTT
>Ga0194117_10001225_pt1 | contig 30479 bp, 19 predicted proteins | sample TA2MahsurfametaG_FD_160579 | JGI IMG/M metagenome (GOLD analysis project Ga0194117, IMG submission 160579) | Freshwater microbial communities from Lake Tanganyika, Tanzania - TA2015009 Mahale N1 surface | ecosystem: Environmental > Aquatic > Freshwater > Lake | place: Tanzania: Lake Tanganyika... | reverse complement strand
CCGCTACGCTACCGCTACGCTACCGCTACGCTACCGCTACGCTACCGCTACGCTACCGCTACGCTACCGCTACGCTACCGCTACGCTACCGCTACGCTACCGCTACGCTACCGCTACGCTACCGCTACGCTACCGCTACGCTACCGCTCGCGATTTCATTCCATTCTATTCCATTCTATTCCATTAGCAATGAGTACAAATATATACGATATTTTCCGATGATCTCACATGACTGTTTGTGCTATTCGCTGGAAATAATAAATCCTCTATCGTGCGACCATGAATATGAAATTTTCTCGCCTTTTTCAACAATATCGGAATATCTCGTTCTTTTTTTCTTCGATTCAAGTCATCGTAAATATGTTGAATTACATAATCAACGAGATATTCTTCCAAACGAAGAAACCTGGGGTCATTACGGCCAATATTACCTATTTCACACGATCCGCTCCTGTCATCGCGATTGTGTCTATTAATATTATTGTCGTTGGCATTATAAAACTCATCAATACGAATCGGGATATTGAATGAATATTCCCAAAATGTATCACACGAAATACGCACGTCAAGTGTAGTCATCATACTATGTCGTCCTGATGCTGACCCCCCTGTGGCAGTCATCTTTTAATCGCTAATAAACTTTCTATATGGTTGAATATATTCAATTGCGTTTAAGTCGTCTAAGATGATTCACAATAACAAACATAAACCTATAAATATATATTGAATAGTCGTATCATCATGAATATTACTATTCGCATTCCAGGAACAGACACATGGACGTCTTCCACTCAACATATAACTCCAAGTATGCGTGATGCGTATGCTAATTACAAAGAAGATCCAGAACACCTTCATTATCGAGAAAAACCATATGTCTCTGATGATTGGATCGTATATCGCCCAGATAACGACCCTTATTTGCCTACGTATATTGTGCGACGTAGCGATGCCTCTGTCGATCGTTATCCATCGATAAATCATCAACATATCACATCAGAAGTTCATGAAATAATGGAAAATAATCATGTCGCAATACCAATTATCGACCTCAACGATATTTACGTATTTTTAACTGACCACCCTCCGAATGAACCAAACTGGGTTGCTGCGCGGTCTTATCAAATTTGGGCATATCGTGATTATGTGTATGACCGTTTCAGGTCTATAAAAAAATCATATATGACGCGCAACACATACCCATTTGTCTATCAAGACGATATTCATATGTTAGCAAATCAAATGGTTACGATCGATGTGGCCAACGTTCCGGCAAACATCGTTTTCAATATATCACGAAATGATAATAATAGTGTTTATTTTGAGAGAAATAATCAGTTTAGAACACGTGTCCGAATTTGCGACAGTCAATTCGCACGAATAGGTTATCTCGGGTTTTATACACGACTTACCATGGATCCAGGTATGGTTGTAAATTATCCGCCGGAACTTCCGCCAATCCCATCGGCATCACCGAACCTTCTATCGGTTTCTCATTTATCTGCGTTGGAAGAAACGACTGATGAAGAACACCAGTGTATAATGTGTGTCCGGTATCGCGTAAATGCCCGTTTCTCGCCATGCGAACACCAAGTTTGTTGTTCAGACTGTTATTCCAAGATGTCGAAAAATGCGTGCCCGGTATGTCGTGCGGAGATTACGCGCGTTATGAATGTGTGAGTTAAATAGTTTTATAAATTTGATCTAGTTCTTCCTTGCTGAACTTATAGTCAACATCAGCCACGGTTTTATTGATTATCATGTTTCTCATCCAATTACATTTATTGGGTGTATCGAATAAGAAGAAATGAACGCCTCGATTACGCAACCTAGATAATTCCTTTTTTGTTAGAGGCAAAACTTCTTCCGTTATCAGTACGGTCTTTTGAAATACTATATTGGTATATTTTGGCGCTATACTACGCATCATATACGTAAAATAAGCCTTTTCATATATGATCCGTCTCGATGTCATATGTTTTTTCATTTTATACGTTCCAGAAATAAAATTGTATATCAACGTATCCGAATTTACGCACATGATTTCGCCAGCAGCATAAATTCGATATTGGATATTCTTGTATTTTTTTGCGAGTTCTGCGAATAATGTTTCATCTTGTATAGCTTTTCTATACATGATATGATGATGTTTTGTCCCGAACTCGAACATGTTGATCGTTTTTGCCAGGTATATCTCAGGTTTCTGTGTATCTGTTACTATCTCTATTTTATCCGTTTGTAAATTCTTGCCGATGACCGCCGCTATGATAAACGTATAATACGCGCCTGGTTCAAATTCCGAAGGATTTATAAGAAGCGGACTTACTTCATCAATAATACTTGTCGTCGTTGGCGACGTGTCGTATGAATTGATGTGAATGTAATAATATTTACCTGCGTCCGCATCGGCGTCTTCTATCTTTGACGCTGTTAAACCCTGGATATTATGAATACGACGTCTCGGTTGTAACAGTACAGCGCGTGATATTCTGCGTTTTTCTAATGGAAAACTTTCAATCGGGGCTTTTGCGGAACGAGTTTTTGTTATTTGTTCGTAGTAGTCCGACATTTACATGATTAGATCAAATGACTCTATTATCTTTATAACCATCTAAATCAATCATCTAAATCAATCATCTAAATCAATCTGTAATACATAATAAAGGTAAAATATGAGAGATATATAACGAACGTCGTTGGTTACCTTAATAAGTCTCATTCACCATGGCACTTATTAAAGAGTATTTTGCTTTAACCGAAAAATATACACAGGAATATGGCGCGAAAACCGTCGTCCTACTCCAAGTCGGTGCTTTCTTCGAGGTATATGGACAAATAATTACTCCGGCCGAGGGGGGTGGCGGTAGCGCGGTAATGTGTTCCGGAAGTCGTATCGATGATTTCTGCTCGATTTGCGAACTCGCCAAAGCGAATAAAACACCGGGATTTCTCATGGCGGGATTTCGTGACTATGGGCTTGATAAGTATTTGAAAAAATTACAGGATGCCGGATATACTGCGGTTGTTTATGTTCAAGATGGTATAAAGAACCCGCCGGTTCGTTCGCTTCAAGGTATTTATTCGCCTGGGACTTATTTCTCCACTGATGTTGTTGATGGCGGCGGTAGTGGCGGTGGCGGCGGCGGTCATGCGATATCGAATAACATCGCATGTATCTGGATCGAGAAAATCTCTCGAACTCTCATTATGGGAATGACAAATATCGATATTTATACAGGTCGCGCAACCATATTCGAGACAGAGAATAAGGACTCGCATAACCCAACTACATATGATGAAGTCGAGAGATTTGTTTCGTCTTATATGCCGTCAGAAGTGATTCTTATCTCGAATCTCTCGACGAGAGAAGTTGAAGATGTCATACATTACACGAATATACAGGCGAAGGTGATTCATCGGGTATCGACTACGACGACAGGTGCGACGGCAACGGCACCGGGTGCTGTGGGCGCGCCTGCGACACTAAAAGCCGAGAGATGCACGAAACAAATCTATCAAATGGAGGTGCTGAGAACCTTTTATCCAGATGGTCAGTCTAAATCTCTCGAACAATCATTTATGAACTATACAATCGCCACACAATCACTCGTTTATTTATTGAACTTCATCTACGAACACAATCCAAGCTTGGTTTCAAAGATTCAAGAGCCGGTTTTTGAAAACATGTCCGAGAGATTGGTCCTCGCAAATCACTCATTACGTCAATTGAATATCATCGATGACGGTAATGCGGGAGGTGGCGGTGGCGGTGGCGGTAGTGGTGGTGGAGGGGTAGGATCTCGTCTCAGTTCGGTTCTATCACTTCTCAATCATACAGTTACTCCTATGGGATCGCGTGCTTACAAATACGCACTTCTTCATCCAGTATTCGATGAAACACGACTTGAACAAGACTACGCAATTACTGAATACATGCTATCGCTCGGTGGCGGTGGTGGTGGAGGCACCGGCCTTACCTATACTCTATTCCGAGAGAAGCTGGCGTTCATGAAAGATATCGAAAAACTACACCGACATATTATATTACGAAAGATCGCACCATATCACACGTATAATCTTTTTCATAATTTGCGTCATATTCGCGAATTATATTCGTTATGTCTGAGAGATTCGATGATCACACAGCACCTTTCCGAGAGATGGGAGATTCGCGATGACATAGTCGGAAAAAGCACGATTTTATTGGATCTATTTGAAAAGACCTTGAATATCGATTTGTGTCGAAGTATTACCGATAATCAGTTTGATACGAATATCATTCAGCGCGGTATATCCGCCGAATTAGACAAACTCACGGATGAATATCGATACACCCAGAAATCTCTCGACGAAGTTCAACGGGTTTTGAATGAGTTGATTCAGGCAGGCGAACAAAAATCGTCGGGTGCGGGTGCGGGTGTGACCTCCGAACCTGATTATGTTAAAATCCACGAAACCGACAAGATGGGAATCTCTCTTCAAGCGACCAAACGACGCACCAAAATATTAGAAGACCGCATCAAAAAACTCCCAGCTAATGGAAAAGTGATTTCTATTGTTCTTGATAAAGAAACGAACCGCACATTAATGTTTGACACAGGCGGTATTACATGCCCCGCCGCATCAGGAAGTAACAATACGATTCATAGTCCGCAAATCTACGAGCTATGTGCGGCGGTGGTTTCGTTGCGGGTGAAAATTTCGGATATGGTAGCTGTGTTATATCAAGGGTTTATCGGATCTCTCCATGAATATTATCACGACTTTGAGAATATGATCGCATTCGTCGGCGCGATTGATATGATACAAAATCGGTGTTATGTCGCGCGGAAATATAATTATTGTCGTCCGGTGATTGCGGGGGCGGCGGGTGCGGCGGAGGCGGAGGGTGCGTCATTCGTCCGCGCAACCGGGCTTCGACACTGTCTCATCGAGAGAATTAATGAAGAAGAATGCTATGTCACCAACGACGTTTCTCTCGGCGGCGACGGTATGCTTCTTTATGGAACAAACGCAGTCGGAAAAACCAGCCTCATCCGCGCAATCGGAGTTGCTGTCATCATGGCCCAGGCCGGTTTTTATGTTCCCGCTTCCGGGTTCGTATATCGTCCATACCGCGCAATCATGACACGCATTCTCGGCAACGATAATTTATTCAAAGGTCTCTCCACATTCGTGGTTGAAATGTCAGAACTTCGCGTCATTTTGCGTATGGCCGATACGCACACTCTTGTCCTCGGCGATGAATTATGCTCCGGAACTGAAATGGATTCAGCGATTAGTATATTTGTAGCCGGTCTACAGCACCTTTACCGCGCCGGCGCATCGTTCATCTTCGCTACACACCTTCATGAAATCGCGGGGTATTCAGAGATCCGAGAGATGGCTCCACGGCTGCGTCTGGCACATATGCGCGTTTTCTACGATAAATCCCGCGATACGTTGGTGTATGACCGGAAACTTCAAGATGGCGCAGGTGAAAGCATGTATGGTCTGGAAGTATGTAAGTCGCTTCATCTCCCGGATGATTTCTTGGAAAATGCGAATACGATTCGTGTGAAGTATCGCGGGGTCAGCACGAAAACGCCCACCGCGAGTATATTAGATGACGCAACGCCGTCTCGATATAATGCGGCAAAACTGCGGCGACTATGCGAATTGTGTCAGAAAAAAAAGGGAACGGAGGTCCATCATCTTCAGCATCAGGAAAGCGCCGATTCGAATGACTTCATCGGACATATTCATAAGAACCATCCGGCCAACTTGGCGACGGTTTGTGAAGACTGTCATCGAGAGATTCATACGACGGGTGTTGAACACGTGAAAGTGAAAACGGGGAAGGGGGTGCGGATTGTGGCGAAGAAAGAATAATCTATCTATAATGTAACGTATAGTTGAAAATATCGAAGAATACACTAACGGATATGGACAGAGTATCAAACGCACTTACCGCAATCAAAGACGCGGGAACATCCGGCGCAAGTCGTGTCGGTGGGTTTTTGTCGTCATCCGCAGAGAGCGGCATCACCGCATTCAAAGGGACGAGTTTAGGCGAGTCTTTTTTCAAGAATATTGGCGCGATCATGGTTGTCGTATTTATTTTATTGGGTGGCATGTTATATATTGATTTAGCGAGCGGAGGAAGCGGAGCATCGAAAGATCAAGAACTCATCGAAAAGAAGGTGTTTATCGAGCCGAACACCGGTATAATAAATGACGGATCATCGGATAATGGTGGTGCGCGTGTATTACCTACTGATGTCGCATGGACCGCACCTCTGATAAGTATGCGAAACGAAATGAAAGAGGCATTCGGCACACCTTATACCGAAGCTCAGTTAGAGAAAATCCAAACTACGTGTTCTGACTCATTTTGTGTAATGCATAATAAATCGCCTGCGGAGTTAGAACGCGCGTGTAATTCAATCACCACGAAAAAAATGTGCGGGACGAAATGCTGCTGCGGATGGGCGAAATATAACGGGTTTGAAGGTGATAATGACCCCACGGTGGTTATGAATACAGCACAAGCGAATGCTGAATTTGCGAATGATGGCGGTCGTGGCGGCAAGCCAGCTGAGGCGGTTGTGCCCGGAAAATGTGTGTCTGGAAATGCGAAGAGACCGTTTGATATCAAAGACGCGAATAACAACAACCGCGATATCGACTATTACTATTATTTAGGACAATGTGTCGGTGGAAGAGGGTGTATGAAACGGGGGTCGGTTCGAGCGTAAAAATATATGTGTCGATTCTTTAGTAGAATATTTATTATATGGGTGTAATATATAAAATGCCAGGTTTCAAGAGGTCGCAGTCGCAGAAGAGGTCGCAGTCGCAGTCGCAGTCCAAGAATGGCGGACGCCGTCGCAAGCATACCATGCGGAAGTTGCATCGTGGGAAGAAGAGTAGGAAGGTGATGAGGGGGGGGTATTCAAATGAAGAGTTAGCAAAAGCGATGTCTTCGATGAAGGGTACCGAGCAGTCATTAGTTGGTGATTATCTACATTTTATATCAAAGAATCAAACTAAAAACCCATATACTTGGTCACAGGATATTAAAAATAATACTATTAAACAAGAGCTTGACAAAGATCCAACACTTAATGATAAAATTAATAATAATGAAGATTTAATGAAATTATTAAAATACCCATTACTTGATGTATTATCTCCTCAACAGAGGAAGGAACCTTCAACTGACGACGATTTAGTCGATGTTCAGCTGTGGAATGGCCAAATTATAAAAATGCCAAAAAATAAATAATATATTTAGCTTCAACTACAATAAAAATTGATATATAAAAACAATATGTATTCATATATCAATAACCCCATCCCACACCATCGAACAATGATCATCCCCGTTAAATGCTTCACCTGCGGCAAGGTTCTCGCCGACAAATACCGATACTATTTAGCCGAAGTGCGTAAAATCAAGCTTTCCCGCGATCTCGACGTCGACAAGGTTATCTATCTCACCGCGGAATATATCGACAAGACGCCGGAAGGCGAAGTCATGGACGCTCTTGGGTTAACCAAAATGTGTTGCCGTCGGCATATGCTGACCCATGTTGATATTATTTAGACTAGATAAAGAAGGTATTTTGACAGGTAAGGGTAAAGACCTTATTATTTTCTATTTATAATACAATACAATACAATACAATACAATATATAATGGCATCATCGAAAAAATATCGTAAGCGCACAACCAAAAGCGGTAGCAACAAGCGTCGCTCCTCCTCCTCCTGTTCCGGCGGTAAGTCTCGTCGTAGTTCTTCTAAAAAAAAGAACGGCACACGTAAATGGCATCAGAAGGGATGTCAGTCCGGCGGTGGAAGTATGACCGGTGGCTGGCCTTGGGGTCCTAGCGATGTTCAACACGCCGGCAGTGGTGGTGGTGTTGGCGGAGTATCACCGGTTCCTCAATCGATTAACGGTAATCACTACTCTTTGAATACCGCGACGATGGCACCTCCTCAAAGCAGTAATCATCTCGTTGAAAAGGGAATGTTTGGTGGTGGTCATAGTCGGCGCGGTCGTGGTCGTGGTCGCCGTCATCGCAAATTCATCGGTGAGCAGCATGGCGGAATGGCTGAATATTTACCCGAAGCAGCCAATAATTTTGTGCGAGGTGTAGCTGAAACCCCTGCTATGGTGGCCAACACATTACAAGGAGCATCTACCGGGTTTGTTACATCTAGCGTCACGGAACAGCCGATTGGAGAACCGGTTACTTTGAAGTAATCATCACATTTTAGCGCAAGCAGTATTATTATTATTATTATTATTATTATTATTATTATTATTGAAATACTAATAATATAGGATTCACTATGTAATACGAATAATAGTATATACTGTATATATACATTATATACGCTTCTTTCATGGACGGAATTATCAATAAAATACAGTCACTATGCACCCCCGCACTCATTTTTTTCATTCTCTCGGTGATTTCCCTTTTCATCATGCTTTTTGACAATTTGGAAAATACGCATTCTTATTGCTTCGGCAATGTGAGCTGTAATGTCGCAAATACATCGACGATTTTCATCGTCGAAATCCTCTTCCTCGTTTTCTGGACGTGGGTATTGAACTTCATTTGCTCACGCGGTTATGTCAATTTCGCCTGGTTTATCCTTCTTTTCCCTTATATTTTATTATTCGCCTTCCTATTATTCGGAGCTGCGGAAATTCGTAACACGAATAAGTTGAATGAGGCAAGCGTCGCCATTGTCATCGGACCAAACAACGACGCCTTTTCCGGAATGCCGATGCGATTTTAGCGTAACATCATCGATCGATGATACCACGCGACGTGCGTCGAAAGTGAATATAAACATTATGTAATATGAATTTGTAAGTATATAATAGCACCAGTATATACATACTATGGATTCTGACCCAGAATTACCGTGGAAGGTCATCCAGCGTCTATTCGATGATGACCCTCAAATGATGGTTCGTCATCATATCGACTCCTACAACGACTTCTTCGGAAAGGGGATTTTCAAAATATTCCGCGAGAGAAACCCCATCATTCTTCAAAAAGAGCAAGACCCAGACACACAGGAGTTCAATCTACGCTGTGAATTATATTTAGGCGGAAAGAACGGCGATAAAGTGTATTTCGGAAAACCGATTATTTATGATGATGACCGCGAGCATTATATGTTTCCGAATGAAGCCCGCTTACGTAACATGACCTACGGGACAACAATCCATTATGATGTCGATGTCGTATTCAAGATTGCGGTCCCGGATGAGGCGGCGGCGGCGGGCGGTAGCGGTAGCGGACGACGCATCGAAGTTACAACCGCGACTCTCGAGAGAATTCTTCTCGGCAGATTTCCCATCATGGTCCAGTCCAACAATTGTATTCTTCACGGTCTTGAACCGAAAGCCCGTTTTTATATGGGCGAGTGTAAAAACGATTACGGCGGCTATTTCATCATCGACGGCAAGGAAAAGACGATCATTTCGCAAGAGAAATTCGCAGATAATATGCTTTATATCCGCGAAAACAACGAAGACAATATGTATACGCATGCCGCCGATATTCGCACCGTGAGCGAAGACGCGTCTAAACCCGAGCGCACATTATCCGTCAGAATCGTCGCTCCAACCACCCTCTTGACCAATAAACAAATCGTTGTGAATATTCCGAATGTGCGTTCGCCGGTGCCTCTATTCATCGTGATGCGTGCTCTCGGTGTTCTCTCAGACCGCGATATTTTAGAGTTCTGCCTGCTCGATCTCGATGAAAACGCCGAACTCCTTGACCATTTTATTCCGTCGATTCATGATGCGAACAAGGTCTTCACACAAGAAGGCGCGATCAAATTCATCGCCACACTCACGAAATCCAAGACAATTCCGCAGGTCCATGATATTCTTATGAACTATTTCTTACCACAAGTAGGTGAGACGAATTATATCCAGAAAGCGTATTTTCTCGGGAATATGGTATATAAATTACTGCGCGTATCTCTCAAACTCGACGCACCTACCGACCGCGATAGTTTCAAATTCAAACGTATCGAATTAAGCGGTGCGCTCATCTACGATTTATTCAAGGAATATTATGCGCTTCAACAACAGCATATTCGTCTCTCGATGGATCGCGAATATTTCAAAGATCCAAAGAAATACGAGAAGAATTTCGTGGGTCTCATCCAGATGAACTATCAAGAATTCTTCCGCGAACGGATCGTTGAAAACGGATTCAAGAAAGCATTTAAAGGAAATTGGGGTGCGACCGAACATACAAAGCGAATCGGCGTCATCCAAGACTTGAATCGTTTATCGTATAATTCGTTTCTCTCGCATCTACGTAAAATCAACCTGCCGATGGATAGCAGCGCAAAGGTTACCAAACCGCGTATGCTTCACGGCTCACAGTGGGGTATGATCGATCCGGTGGATTCACCTGATGGTGCGAATATCGGGTTTCATAAACATTTGGCGTTTGGAACGCGGGTAACGAATCAGTGCTCTGCGTATCCGATGATGCAATGGTTGCGTGAAGTCGTGAAAATGCAGCTTCTTGAAGAATGCACGCGTATGTTTCTCTATTACACTACGAAGGTATTTGTGAATGGAACATGGGTTGGTGCGGTAACACGTCCGGAAGAAACGATGCGACTTATTCGCCTTCATCGCCGTAATGCGCTTATCCCCATTTATATTAGTTGTCAGTGGGATATTAAAAACAACGAAATTCATGTTTTTACGGATGCGGGTCGTCTCTGTCGGCCGATTTTTTATATCGATGAGGATACGGGTCGCCCAAGTTATGATAAGGACGAGATCTTGGAAATGATACGTGCTGGAAAAGCATCCTGGCAACAGATGACGACGGGATTTACTGCGAAATCCGACCCGGCATTCAATCCATCGCACTGTAACTATTACACGATCGACGAGTTATATGGCCGCGCTCATGATACGTCTGCGCTCGCTGCGAAACAGAAGGTCGCTGAAGATGTAGCGCGAGTAAATACAATCGAAGACTTTCGGCGCTTAAAATCAACACAGGCGATTATTGAATATATTGATACATCGGAGACCGAGTCCACACTTATTTCGATGAGTCATAAATTCGAGAGACCGGGTGGTGCTAGCGAAGAAAAAGGAAAGAAAGACAGTAGTAGCGAAAGCGAAAGCGAAGGCGAAAGCGAAAGCGAAAGCGAAAGCGAAGAGGCGGGTCGCGGTGAGGGTCGCCGCCGCCGCCGCCGCCGAAGTTATCGTCATCGCGCACGTGTTCTCTCCAGCGACGGAAAACAATACACACATGTCGAAATTCACCCATCTCTCCTCATGGGTGTGATGGGCAACCAAATCTGCTTTCCAGAAAATAATCCTGTCGCGCGTAATGTCTTCGGATGCGGTCAAGCAAAACAAGCCGCATCACTTTACCATAGCAATTACCAAGTTCGTATCGATAAAATGGGTGTCGTCATCAATAACGGCGAAGTTCCGATCGTAAAGAGCAGGTATCTCGATCTCATCAATCATGAAGAACATCCATGCGGATTCAACGCAGTCGTAGCAATCATGTCTTTCAACGGGTATAATGTAGAAGACTCGATTCTTTTCAACGAGGCGAGCATCAAACGCGGAATGTTCCGTATTACGTATTACAATATGTATGAAGCACGCGAAGAAAGCAGTAGTGTCCGCGGCGCTCAACGAGATACTCGGTTCGCGAATATCCAGAAAGAAGGCGCAATCGGAATTAAACCCGGTTATGATTATAGTTATCTTGATGAAAATGGCCTTATTCGCGAAAATACCGAGATGGATGACAAGAAAGTGGTTATCGGAATGGGGTCGGTGAGTATTCATAATGACGGAGGACAAATGCGCGATATGTCCGTCATGCCAAAAAAGGGTCAACTCGGTTTTGTTGATAAAGCATTTATGACGGAGGGCGAGACAGGATTTCGCATCGGTAAAGTCAGAATTCGCGAAGAACGTTTTCCGTCGATCGGTGACAAGTTCTGCTCTCGTTGCGGTCAAAAAGGCACTTGCGGGCTTATTATTCCGGAGAAGGATATGCCGTTCACGAAAGACGGGATTCGACCTGATATTATTATTAATCCTCACGCGATTCCGACACGTATGACGATTGGCCAACTCATCGAGTCACTTATGGGGAAAGCATGTGTGCTTCATGGTGGCTTCGGTAACTGCACCGCATATACGAATAATGGGACAAAACACGAATCATTTGGATCAGTTTTAACCGAATATGGGTTTCATTCATCCGGGACCGAAGTCCTATACAACGGAATGACCGGAGAGCAGATCAAGAGCGATATTTATATCGGCCCTACGTATTACATGCGTCTCAAACAAATGGTGAAGGACAAAATCAACTATCGATCACAGGGTCCGCGCACCCAACTTACGCGTCAAACTGTCCAAGGTCGCGCAAATGACGGCGGTCTTCGTGTCGGTGAAATGGAACGTGATGGTATTCTTGGACATGGTGCCGCGCATTTTCTGAATGAATCACTTATGGTGCGCGGCGATGAATATTATATGGCGGTTTGTAATAAGTCGGGTATGATCGCGATCTATAATCCGACACAAAATTTATTTATGAGCCCGATGGTAGATGGACCCATCCAATTTTCGGGGAATTTGACGGATGCGGCGACGTCGGGTAGCGGGAGCGGAGCGAGTGTCATTCATATGACGAAGTTTGGTCGTTCGTTCAGTATCGTGCGGATTCCGTATTGTTTGAAACTTCTTATGCAGGAACTCCTCGTCATGAATGTTCAGATGCGTATTATCACCGAAGATAATATTGACCAACTTCCGAGTATGTCATATTCAAAGAATGTGTATCGTGTTCTGAAAGATGGTAAGGGTGCGATGGGTGTGGATGATATTATTGAGAGAAATCGTTTGGCTGCTGGATTGAAACCGCGCGATATGCGAAAAGCTGCGGCGGATGCGGCAGCGGGCCAGAGTATGGCTCGCGATGACGAGGAAGAAGAAGTCGCAATCGGTAGTCGCGTTTATTTACCAAGCCGCAGCGAACAAGAAGCGGAAGATCGTAGTATGTCGGCACAGGAACGAAGAAACGCAGGGAATGCCGCCGAAAAATTCGACCCAGAAGAACGCATCGATGAAATTATTCCGGACTTGGATATCGATACCAAGCAAAGTATTCGCAATTTAGGTTGGCGTTTTGCTTTGAAAGATGATATTGTGCGTCAATTACAAGGAAATCGCGCCACCGGCAGCGGAAAAATACCTACGATTACGGCAAGTGATATTACCAGCGAAGATCTTGTTCTTGAGTCTGTTATCTTGGACAAAAATGGACAGCCTACTGAGAGATGGACGATTAGTGGTCGTCAATGGGTCGGCGATTATCCGACACGATACCCCGACGGGTGGCTTTCTGAAATGCTTGTATATCCTGACGACACCCCGATTTCACCAAGCGATATGGTTGAAGAATTACGCGCGACTCGTAAACCTTTGAACTGGGTAACATGTATTATTTCGCTTATGGACAAATATGGGCGACGTAAAATGATGAAAAATCAATCCTCCGTCGTAAAATCACAGAATGAAATTGCGTTGGACGAGAATGAACGAAATCTTGCTGAAAATGAACGAGAGACCCAACGAGTATCAGATGAGATTGCGCGCGCGAAGCGTGAAGGAAATATCGCGGAAGAAGAGCGATTGAAGGTGCAGTTGACACGATTGGCGGATGAACGCACGAATTTAGATTCGTTACGCCGAGAGATGAAACGAGAAGAAGAAAGACAACGACAAGAATATGAGCCACCATCAAGCCCGCAATATTCTAGTATATTTACACCTGAGGGCTCGCCTGATGAACAGCAAGCCGAAGAAGTCCGTCGTGCGGTGGGTTCTTTTAACGCGAAAATGCTTGAAAAATACGGAGATAATGACGAAAATATTCCAGAAAGTGATGGATTTTCACCGCGCACACCATCGTCACCCGCGTATTCATCAATATTTGAAGGTGGCGGTAGCGGTAGCGGTCGTCAACGCGGCGGTGGCGGAGGCGGCAAATTCATACCTCAAATACCCACGTCTGTTCTTGATCATTATTTGAATTCAAAGTATGGTGTATCTCCAAAACACACAACAAATATTAACATGTCCGAAATGATGACAGGTGGTAGTGCGTTACAAGGAGCCGGGGTCGCGACAGGAATGGTAGGAGGACTCCCTACGATGAATATTCCGGTGGTTGCTACGATGCCAATGGCTGGTATGATGCCGGTTCAGGCGCAACAAAGCGCACGAGGCGGTAGTATCGGCAGCGGCAGCACCGGGGTAACAACAGCCAACGAACAACAAACAACAAATGGACAAACCGGAGGCACCGGAGGCAATAACGGCGAACCAAATGCGCAAGGCGTGAAAACATTTTCAATCAAACTGTAAAATTGAATAATAAAGATTTGTTATTAGTATATAGTAGGTTCATTACAATCATTCTTTCATTTCATATATTATGTCGAGCGCAACCGCACATATTAGCAGTGGAACCGTTTCCACATTATTCAAATCGAGGAATATTCTTCTTCAATTACTGGCTCGTCAAGGTCTTGACGTATCTAATTATACCGATTATGGTGTTGCCGAAGTTCAAACGATGTACGCGAACAATCAATTGGATATGCTTCTTTCCACAGAAAAAGATATTCATCCCGCAAGAAAAGTATATGTCAAGTATTATTTAGCCAAAACACTTCGTCGAGAGAATATCAACCACATGATTGACGACCTCTATTATCTTGAACAGGTACTTCAACCCACAGACACACTCATTATTGTAATGAAACAAGAGGTGAATGACACCGTGATCGGTATTCTTAACGAGATTTGGGAAAAAGATGGGATTTTCATCGTCATTCATTCTCTCGATCGTCTTCAGTTCAATATCTTAGAGCATCAATACGTTCCCGAACATATCGTATTGACAGAAGCAGAACAGGCTGAAGTGTTGAAAAAATACAATATCACTGATATGAAACAGATGCCGAGCATCTCTCGATATGACCCGGTGGCTCTTGCGATTGGGTTACGACCTGGACAAATATGTAAAATAACAAGGTCTAGCAAGACATCGGTCACGAGCAACTTTTACAGGTATTGTATCGCCAGTTAATCGCGTCGCGTCGCGTCGCGTCGCGTCGTATCGTGTCGTGTTGCCCATCTTCGTAACTATTATTTTTTATTGCGGTAATATAACTTATATATTAAACATGGCGACGTGCAGTTCCGGCAGTACATTTAGAATTCAATCCAGCAACGGCGCAGAAATAACAGCGAACTCAAATACCATAAATACATGCACTGCAACTAATATTCTTGACCGACTTCATCGCGAATTTACAGAAAAATACGCACCAAAATCAGGGGTGGTTCCGGTTGGTAAAACAGCAATTTCCGAAACGCATCAAAATAACCCGACATTCTATCTACGAAAACAACCCAAATTTACATCCTTTTTCGGTGAAAACGACGATGGTCAAGAAATAAATCGATTTAACAGTATGCTTACAGCGGAACCACCAAAAACCGAAGATGACCTGCAGTTTCGAACTACGATTCATGGGATTATGAATGGAACATATAATGATAAAGTAAATACTGATAACTATAAGACGCCACCAACTCCACAATCAAACCTACAGAATCCTGACAGTTTTAAAGGAATATACGGTCTGGTAAATTTGAATAATGTGCTTGAAACCCAGATCGATACCATCATAAAAAACATGGCTGGTAGTGAATCTACTGCCCAAGCAACATCTGATATTGCGAATAAATATGCTAAACGTAGAGGGATCCAAACTACGCTTGAAACCATCGCAGATCGAGAGAATGAGATTTATCGAGAGAAGTTCTTGAATTTGATTCTTATGATTGTGGGCATATTTATCATAGGAACCCAACTCGTAAAAAAATATTATTCATTCGGTGGCGGTAACACCGGCAGCGGAAGCGATGGCGGCGGATTCTTCGGAAATCTATTTACTGGGTTTGGTTTAGGAGCTAGTAGTGGAATATTTAGTCGTTTTGGCGGGCTTGGACTAGGTCGTAGCGGACGCTCACGTATTACCGGTATATTTTCAAATAATCCTTACTCATTATCAACTAGATAAAATATGGAATACGCGCATCGTGTGAATAATGAATGTTCGAATAAATACGCATCATGTTATAATATGTATTATATATAACATACTGTAATGGATTTACAAGAAAAAAGAACACTATTTCCTAATGCGACACCACAATCTCTCGACAACTTTGATAATAAGCATACATATATAAAAGAAGGGGTGACTCTTCAAAATGATGACGACCTAAATAAAGCGATGTCTTCACTTATGGCGGAATACGTTAAAGATACTGAAGGCGGCAACGGCGGCACCAGAAAAAAAACCCAGGAAGGCATGTTAGGAAAACTTACCGGGACATCTATGAATATGAATCTGCTTCAGGGGGACCTATTACAATACGGACGATATGATTTAGATAAGAACCCGATTCAACCATTTACTGAACGTATGATTTCAACATCGACAGGTGGTGGAAAGAGCGATGGTGTTGTGTCATATAAAGAAGGACTAACAAATGATGATGGATCGAGACGTTTGACTGTGACAACAACCGGCACGACAAGCGCAGGAAAAAGCCAGAAACTACTCGACCTTGAAAAGAAATTAAGCGAACTCACGACAGATTACACTAATCAGTATCGACTCTACACCGAAGATTTACTTATTCGGTCAAGGTTTCTTCAAACCAACAGTCAATATTTGAATAAATTGGTGCGCGATCTCTCTTATTCAGGAAGCGACGCGAGTGCCGCTTTTTATTATGTAAATTCATTCGGGTATACACACCGTTACAAGGATTTATCATCGGTAATTTTATACGATGACAAGACATGTCCGAGCATTACACGGAATGAAGCACTTCCTAGCAATGACAACACGAACCCATTTAAGATAACGACTGCGTCATTCGTGGACATTAGTAATGGAAGTGTTGGTGGCGGATTTAGCAAATTTTCCGACTTGGCGAGTTATGATATGAAAGGATATACACCATGTATCACTACCAGAAATGTGAAACTACCGGGATTGACATCATCAGAAGATAAATACGCGTGGGTCGATTTTGAAGGAAAGAAACATGTGTATGAAGCAGGTGTATGGCCAGATAAACGTCATTCTAGTTGTCTTACGGCAGTTGTAGGCGAGCCGATTTCACTTACAGCGAACCAGTTTAATTCGCTCCCTACTGTCGAAGATGCGCCTATGAAGGAAAATAGCGAATGTTTCCGCGCAAGTGTAAACTCGACTATCAATTCGAAGCTCGCCGAAATTAAGAAGAAAATCGATGATACCGTCGCGGAAATAAAGAAGGAGAACCAGAACATTTTGAATAATGCGGCAAATACTACGATTATTCAACGAGAGAAAACATTCGCGGAAAAATGGGCATCTCTCGACGATGATATTTTAGCTCAAATTAAGAAATTACTTGGGGATTACTATTATCCGGTTGTCTACGTATTTTGGTGTTTTATTATTCTGGTTGCGTTACTTATGATATTCAAGTTCGCATTTTTGTTTGTTTCACCTGGTGGTGGAGGTGATAATGGTAATACCGCAGAAGGTAATGGAAATGGTAGCGGAGTTTCTTTATTAGGTATTGTCATCATGTCGCTTATTATTATTTTTGCGGTATATTACTACTTCTCATATACGTATAATTTAGATGTTAGTGTTACGCGAAACGATTCAGACACAGTATATACGATGGTATAATTATATATATAATATGTATCGGTGTATTATACCAGGAACATAATATATTACACATATAAAATAGAGTAAATAAAATGGGAGATTATTCGAGATTTCTTACAAAAATGGCAGAGTTGAAGGCGATTCAAGGGGAATACAACCAGCTCTCTATGGATATAAGCGGTGCTATATCGACCGAAACGACCTATAACGATAATACATTTGATAAATACGAATACACGCCTAATAAAAATCCGATTTCAAATACGAATACACCTTTGGTAATTCGTCCAGGTGAAGATTATGCCGACTTTTGGAAGTATGTCGGAAAAATCGATCCATCTGCCAACACGGTAAACGACCATCAAAGAATAAATGCGCAAAAATGCTGGAATTTGGCGGCGAATGATCCGCGACCTTTTAAAAAAGTGGTTTATACTGGTAATACTGGCGTTAATTCCGGACAACCAAATTGGGATAATTTATGCTATGGTTTAGTGCCTGATGCTCCAGCAAGTGCGTCATTTGATTCGAACGATTCAACAGGTTATGCTTATATGGTGGGAAATGGAGACGGTAGTGCCGGTAAGACAAATGGAATCTATACAAAGTTAGGAATTAGTCCATCCGGCGCTAGTCAAGTGACCATTAATTCTAATCTCGCAAAAGCATCGAGATTATATGAACTTCAACAAAGAATTGATTCACTTACCCGAGATATTGTCGCTGAATCAGACGCGGGTATCAATAATGAATTGAATGCGTTGGTTGCTTCCGCTTCGGGGTCGAATGAACTTATCAGTAAAATCAACGACTACATGAATCAAGCGGTAGGTGATATTACTTCAAAAAATAGTTTAGTGAATAAACGAAAAGACATAAATAGCGTTTATGCGGAAATCAACGAACAGACCACATTACGCGCAAGAAAATATCGGTTTATCTTTTTTATTATTCTTGCGTTAACTATTATTATTGGATATGGTTCATACAGTTCAAAATTGACTTTAATGGAACAAATTCAAAACATTCGAAATTACATCGGGTGGGGGTGGTGGACAAATTGGTCGATCATCGCAATCGTAGTTATTGTCTTTATTTTGTCGTCATTTGGCTGGGACATGAAAGGAAATATATTAATGGTTATACGTTATGTAAGTGATCCAGCATTTTGGACCGGTCAGTTATGGTGGGTTGGCGTAACGTTCTTGTTGTTGATTATGATTTTCTTTTATGCGACATTCAAATCATTTTTTGTCGAATTTGATGAGGGAATGAAGAGTATCCAGTCATCTTTGGATGGTGAGAGCACATAATACACAAATATTCTAACAAAAATATTCGCTGGTATATATAGTATTACCATTATTACTATATATAATGTTTCATCAAAACTCGAATGATTTAGTAAAAAACGCAAGTTTGAAGTCAGGACATGTTCAAAATTCAAAAGAAACGCGACAACAAATCATAATGTCACGAGACATAAGCGACGATGGCGTTGTTGATGACGGCAGAGGCGGCAATAATACATCGTTGCCCTCTTTGAGTATTGGGACACAGTTTCAACAAATGGTTCAAGGTTTGATGAACACTTTTTCCATAAAAGACGGTTTCGTCGGAGGAGCGTCACCTGCGTCTCCTTCATCCGGAATCGGCGGTGATGGTAAAACAAACCAAGCTGATTTTATAAATAGTCAGGCTGCCGAAGATAAAAAATACACCGAACAAGAATTGAATCATATTAAAAAGGTCGATGGTATCATGAAACTTATCGATCGCGACGATAAAAATCGACGACAAAACTGGGTAGAAGTTACAGATGCTGCCGGAGTTACCAAATATGGATATATCACCAAGGACGGCGTCTTTCAAATATGGCATGTTCCCGCTTCTCCGTCCGCCAATCCAGTCAGCTGGCTTCAAACCGACAAAATGAAGCAAAATACAGGTGTGATTGGTTGTCCTGCTCCTGCTTCTACGCAAAAAATCAAAATTGCCGGAAAATGGGACGATATCAAACCGTATGACTTGATATATGCGGACACAGATAGTTCGCGAATGAACCCCCTTTTTATGATGATAAATGACGTAGTTCGAGACCCCAAAAATTCACTCGGTGGTAAGGGTATTTTTTCATGCGGAAATGAACGCGGGAATGTATATGTCAAAGAACGACCTTCCGCGGATTTCCAATTTCCAGGTTCAGGCGTAGATACGATTCAAATGGGGTGTTATGTTCTTGGCGATAATGTAAAAGACAGCGATTTATCGAACCGCGGTTTTACGTTTCAGGACGATTTGAACGAGGCATCTATTTCACAATGTAAGCGACGCGCCGAAGATTTGGGCAGTTCCTATTTTCTAGTCGGTGCGCCAGAAAAAGATAAGCCGAATAATCGCGGCGGTTGTTGGGTGTATACTGGGACGGGCAAACCAAATATCAACGGTATTATGACAATTGATGAAAAGGGAGGCAAGTGCCATACGATGTCAAACCAAGAAGCTGATGAAGACGGGTTTTTGAAATCATATACCACGTCAAATCTGAAACGTATGTATGGAAAAGATAACAAGGTCCAAGTTCCACTTAATCCACCGAATCCGGAATGTGATCATACAACACGCAGTCGTTGTTTATTTAAAGGGTATCATCATGTGGGTGATGGAACATGTTATCCGAGTAATTGGAATGGTTGGTGGGCATATGGGGGGTTATATCGATACAATAAACAAGAAGTTAAAGGGTGGCTAAACGCGTTACATAATCGTAATGCTGATGGTTTAGAACGTAACGCCGTGAATGAATACATCGAAAAATGTAAACGCACGGAAGGATACGAATTTTTGGATGATAATCCTCAGTCACGAAATAAAATCGAACGATCTGTCGCGCTTTATTCTCTTAAAAAGGGCGGTCCAACTGGAGTTGATGAGGTCGGACGGGGCAGTCGCGGTTATGTCGGTCGTATCGCGTATATCGATCATAATGGCGAGAGGCACGATTATCCCGCGTCGGCACTTTCATATATGGCGCCATCGAAAAACGAAAAAGGCGAGACTCTTCCGGCAACATATCTTAACCTCGGTGGATATGATACACGTTCCGCGGAAAGTTCATACAGTCTGAAAGAAATCACGCCGGGGAGTTTCAGCGAAGCAAGTAACCTTCTATATAAGGCAAGTCGTGATGGGTGGTCTCATTACGCGTTTCACCAACGTTGCGATAACAAAGGGGCTACTTATACCCGCGCAATCATGACCGACGGTCGCGTTCTCGGCGCATACACCTCTTTAAGTTGGTCGTCAAGTGTTTCGAATTACCATAATGATACGACTGCCTTTCTCTATGATGGAACAACAAAATATCCGTCTACGAATGGCATTTGGGGGCCGGGTGTATATGCTACATATATGAACTCGGGCTATTATCCTACATTCGGCGGCGGTCACGATTTTTATATTTGGGGACAAAATATGTATAATAACGCGTATACATTTATAACAAGTGACGGGCGAGCACCCTTTGGACGTCGTAGTTATTCATACCAACAATATACGCTGAGTGATCTCGAAGTATATTCTGTGGATGCGAATACGTTTCCGAATACATTAGAATTCGCGCGTCGCTTGCGGACGATGCCTGTGGGTGAAAGCGTGGTTGCTTCATTCGAAAAATGCCGCGGAATGTGTGATGCTGATGAAAAATGTGGCGGGTTTGTTTATACGAAAGGTAGTGCTGGCGCCGATGGAAAATGCGAATTGAAAGACCGCGCAAAAATGTATCCGGTCGGGTTGCGTGTAGCCGATCCTACGAAGCAGTTGATGCTCAAAGTTCCGACAATCAACGGAACTATTAGCGATAAAACGTGTAAAGCCGCCGGCGGCGGGAATGGCGCGTATAAAATGATCGACAGCGCTCAATACGCACATTATCCTGATACGGGCTCGATGGCAACTAACACGAAATGTAATATCCGCGAACTTGTTCCGAAAGATGGAACGCGGCAGCCGACTGATTTGACGTCGATGTTTGGTGCTGTGGATAAAGTATTCGACGAAACAGAAGAAAAAACAAGTGTGTATCGTAACCAAACCGCGATACAGCCACCTTCGACCACGACTGAAGGTATGACACTCCAAGACAAAAATGCGAAATTTTATAACGATGACCCTCAATATTCGTCTAACTATGGTCAAGCCATGAAAGGAGTTCAGGATAATTTGATGAAAATCGCCAGTTCACGGTATCAACGCGAGCGTCTTCTTGCGATGACCGAAGAAAGTAACAAGAATCTCATATCTGAATCCTATAAATTCATTCTTTGGAGCATTTTAGCGATATTAGCCGTGTTGGCACTTTTAAAGCTGAAAGAAATGTTTGGGCAGGACGCCGACGATGATGACGATGATGACAGTGGCAGCGGAGAAGGTGATGCTGGCAGTAGCGGCGGACTTTTAGCGACTATTCTCGCTTGGTTCGGTGTGAAAAGTATATCAACGAGCGATATTCCCGACCGCACCGAAGACGTGAAGGCGGCTTTAAGTTCTGCCGGTGAACAACTTAAAGAAACAGGTGAGAATATTGCGACAGGTATAACCGAAGGTGCCGATAATTTAGTTAATTCCGCAAATGAAATGGCGACGGGAGCAGTTGAAGGAGCAACAAATTTATTTGATCAGGCCAAAAAAACCGCATCGGATGCGATCGATAAATTCGGAACAGAGAATTCTTCATCCGCACCTACTACCACCTCCACCACCACCACCGGAGGACGAAAGCCATCACGACCACGACGATAACTCGGACGGACGATGACGGACGACGAACAATAAGAAATAAATAATAATATAACGAGTATTTATGGATTGTAACTCGTTATAAACATGGCGTCATATCAATTAAGTGAAAAAAATCAAATATTGGTCGCATTATTCGCGATTGTCGTTTTATGTGCGGGGAAATTATTTAAAGATTACCTTTTTCGTCGAGGGTATATTGAAGGCATGACGGTTACGACAGAAACAAGCACACAATTCAGGAGAAACGCAACGGGGGGAGCGAAAGTTGTCGCAGAATTATATTTAATTGTTACATTGGAACGGGATTTGACTACGTCTCAAAATATACAAATGACATGGTCAGGCAACGCTGATTCTGACGTTACTACTAGCACGACTGGATCTGACTATCTCGCAAGTGTTGTAAGTGGTTCATCGGCGACATTAACTGCGAGCGGTAGCGGCAGCCCGATTACATTTACGCCTTCAGCAAACATCAAAGCGGGTTCTAAAATCCGAATTACAGTAAAAAATGTGACGATATTTCCGGGCTCAAAGGCGGATAGCAAACTCATATTTACAGTTACTCCCGGGAATGGCGAAACAGCGGTGTCGAGAGAATTTAAGATCTTACCCTCATTAACCGCCTCTGAAAATCAGTTTGTAGCATCTTCTTCCGCCACAAGCGAAGAGATTCAAGCCGCAATCAACGGTATTAATACACGTCTCACAAGTGGAGGGACCGAAATGTCTAATGCTGAACGAACCAACTTATTAAAAGCTCGTTCTGCTCTTGTCACATTATTGGCATCGACATATGGCACCGTGAAAGAAGCCGGACAAGTATTTGATTCTGACGCGTTGTATCAGGCTCAAAGAACCGCAATTGATTTTATTAAGAATGAAAAAGAACGCGCTGCTTCAAATGCGAATGCTTTGAAAGAAGACAATTCCAATAAACGCCGCATGGCACAAATCAATACGTATTACACGAAGAATTATGAAGCCAATACTAAAGTCATGAAGAATATCATTATTGTTTCTATTGCGTTGATCGTATTGGCGGTATTACGAAATAAAGAACTGATTCCTGCGTCGATTAGTACTTTAGGAATTATCTTCGTTCTCACGTTGGGCGGTATCGAGATCGGGAAGCAGGTCTTCGATATTATTCGGCGCAACGATCACGACTTTGATAAGTATGACTGGAATTTTAACGAGGATGAGATGAACAGGAAGCAACTTCTTCAACAGAATAGTGACCCCGCAAATCTCTCGGAGATGGGAATGGGAATGGCGCCATGTTACGGCCCAGGTTGCTGCGATGTCGGAACTTCGTGGAACGAATCTGTCAAGAAGTGTATTCCTACTATTGCTGGATTGAGTGGAACTGCGGCATGGACGAGTGCGGCCGGAGGCACATTAACGATATCGTTGAAGGTGACGAATGCTTTAGTCGTGGGTGACACCATATCGATTACGTTGCCGTCAGGTCTGTTTTCTGGATCACCCGCAGCATTATCTGGTAGTTTTACTGGAACTCCTTCCACGACAGCGCAATTCGTCTTGACCGTTGCTTCGGGCGGAGTTAGCGATGCTTCTACTAAAGTGGTGCCTAATATTGTTATCACCGGGTTGAGTGTGGTTTCTAGCGACTATTCTACTCGGTCGAAGCAACTTAAGGTGAAATCATCCAAGGATGTGAATGAAGTTGGAATCAATATTACCGGAATACCATGAATACATGAATACATGAATACTGGAATACGCTGAAAGCACATTGGGATTATAATTCATTATTGTAAAAAGGAATTATAATCTAACAAATATAGTAGTCTATGGGTATCGATTTTAATGATGCTGAAGGGATTGAACCCGAACTTTTAGAAGAAGCAAAACAAGGCGAGTCTATGATGAAAAAAACGGTTAGCACTGATGGAGAGGCGACGCAGCTCTCGAATCGAGGCGGAGGAACAGGAAATGACAAATCCATCGACGAAGTAATACGCGACTCAGAACAAAATCTAACAAAAGTCCGGCAAATTATATCACAAGGCGGTTTTACTGGTCCCGAAAAAGATAAATATGAACTAAGTCTGGCTCATGCGGAATGGGTTCATGCGCGAAATATCGAACGTAAATGTGATCATGACGTAAAAGAAACAAGCGTGAAATATACGGCGTTAGTGAATGGAAATGCGCAAACGCATGAGATTAATAAGGCGCATAACGATTGGAAAACAAAACGGGAAACATGTAAAAAAATAGATTCGGAATTACTGGAGAAGGCGAATAAATATATCGAAGTCGATCGGCGTGTTCGTCAAAATAAGAAAGCGGCGGATGAATATCCAGCGACTTTACCTTCGGGGTCGACGACAACGACGACGCGCGAGAGATTTCAAGTCGCGCGGGATGAAGGTGTGAGTGAGATGGTCCTCGAAGGATTTACTGGAGTCAAGGAAGGGTTTGACTTTTATAACGGGTCGTCTTATGAAGACAGAAATTCTGTTCTATCAAAAGCGAGTGAATCAACCCCTGCCGTTATGAAATTTAACGTGCGACTTCCGCAATATATTGATAGCACACGCAGCACAAGTGTCAATAATGAAGGAACTACCGCCACAATTCTTCCATGGACAGAATATTATGTAGATTGTGAGAAAGCTCATACGGGCCCCGACGCCACAGCGGCAAAAAACAGATGTAATAATGCCAACATCGAAAAGGACAAATATATTAAAACGATTAATCACGAATTTGACCGTGCCGACCGTTTATTGAATATACTTTACAATATTCAATTGAAAAGCTCGTATCGTGGCAATCAAAATTATCTTGAACCAAAGGACGTAGAAGCTATCCTTGAAAACCAAAAAAAAAATATTGCGCTGAATAAACAGAACGCACTCTATGATTACGATGAATACAATAGTCTCGCTTTTTACGAAGATTTGGTAGTGTTTCTTTATTATGCGGTGTTTGCGATTTTCGTATTGTTGTCGATGCGCGAGTTTTTTTCATCCAGCGGTGCCTACGATAAACGCAATATTGTAATATTGATATTATTAGGCATTTATCCAAAATACATATTACAGGTTGTGTTGTGGATATTGAACGCACTTACACGAGTGGCTGAAATTCTCGGATTGAAAAATGTTCGATTTTGGAATTCGACGGAATGAAATGAAATGGAATGGAATGACTATGAACTTTCGTAGCCGTCGTCATTTTCATAGTTTTCATCATCGTCATACACAATCCGACATTTACGCCATCCTTTCTGCGTGATCTTGCCGAACTTCTTCGTCATATAATCATATAACTCGTTGCCTTTCGGAATATTCTTACCATGTTGGACGATGTACCATTTCTTGAACTCTTCATATACTTCGGTCTTCTTAATATACGTATCTTCATCAGCTGCGCGAATCTTGTCGCGTAAGAACTCCGAGAGATAATCCTGAGTATTACGATACTTGTTGCTACTCGCAGTCACCGCAGCACATGTTCGCACCTTTCCATCTGTTTCAAATGCCTTCTTGACGAGCATCGCCATGAATACATTTACCCACGTCTTGATCTTCACGTCGAGATTCTTGTCGATAAGGAACTGATACGGTTCTTCCGGATCGTCGGTTTTCGGGTCTTCACAGAACTTCGATTTGTAAGGACACAGGCGAATACGGCGCCATGTTCCGTCGTCATTACTCTTTATATCAAACAGGACATTCGTGCAAACTACGAGCTTGAACTGTGGAACGAACGTAATCGTATTTTTGAATAGTGCGCGGGCGGTCATGTCGTCTCCACCGGTGATTTCTTTGAGAATACCTTCATTGATACGGTCGCCTTTCGTCGGTTCTTGCATCACCGCATAACGCACACCTTTAAGAACTGCGAGTTCTGGTGAAGCACCACCAATAATCGCGCGTTTTTGTGTAACTGCCGTAATCGGAAGAACCGCTTTATACTCACCCAAGCATGCCGACATCAACTCGATGAGCTTCGATTTCCCATTACTACCTCCACCGATATAAATATTGAAGGTTTGTTCTCGGTTTGTCCCGATAAGTGTCGATGCCAGATGCTCCCACATATACGTTCGGAGTTCTTCTTCAGGGAATAACTGCGCCATAAACTCGTTGATTTCGTCGATTTGCGTGCGATGCCGTTCTCCGTCAAGCGGAATATAGTCGATTTTGGTAGTCTTCGAGAGATTGTCATCGGGTTGACCACGGCGAAACGTTTTCGTCTTAAAATCGATGACTCCATTCTTGAAACAAAGCAGTTCTGGACGCGTGTCAATCTTCTCTTCGAAGTCCTTATCATAAAACTGCTCGCGCACTTCACGCATTATATTATTCTTGAAACTCGTCGTCTTTAATTTTGTGCAGATATCCACGATACGACGCGACCTTTTTCGTGCGGATGTGTATTGATCGCAGGTGGGGTCGAGTCCGGATGTTAAATCCATAATCTCGCGATGCTTCCTCGTATAAATGTCGTGCATGTCTTTTGAAATGAGAGCGCGAAGTGAGTTGCCTTGATCGCACTCTACCCAGCGATTCTTGTCGAATTCATACCACTGATTGTCCTTTACGCTGACACAAACAAAACGGTCTTTGAAAATCGTATATAATACCGTCGCCAGGTCCACATCCGTCGACGCATCATTCGTTGTCTCATTACAAATCGTTTGGTGAATGAAATTGTCGATAGTCTCATTCCGAATACGTGTGTATTCTTCTAAACAGTCGTTCTTTGCCCAATACATGATGGAACGACGTGTGAGACCGTCCGGGCTATACGGAAATCCGCACCACGTTTCATAATGTTTCATGATATCGGTGAAGTTGAATTTGTTGGATTTAGCACTGAAGAGCATCCACGTAAGGAAGAGTTTATCACTCGTGTTATGTAGTGCGAGACCTACGCGTAACCATTTGTCGTAAGGGTCAAAATACTGGCACGGAAGAGCCATCGTATAATAATGCGTTTCTCGGATCTCGTATTCTTTCGGCTCAAGCATATTCAACATAATTTCGACGGCCATCGCGAGTTCGGAATGATTGGTGATTTTGTCCATCATGATCGTGCCGTTGTGTGACATTAAAGCATCGGTGCTACCGCCGCCTCCTCCTCCGTGACCTGATAGACCCCCTCCCGTAACCACTAAGCGAATACGTTTTCCTACATCTGCACCAGCATTCGCACCATTTCTATTTCCGGATGTTCCGCGTTGTTGAATTGCGTCGTATTCCGCCTTCAGTGCTGGATTATTCGACAGTAACGCGAATGATGAATATCCGAGTTCGATCGCACCTGGAGCACCACTTGCGGCTGTTTGAACCGAAAGTTTGGCGAAATTCTCCTTGACGTTGAACTTGCTTGTTTTCTCTTCTTGACACATCCATGCGCGTTCTTCGTCTTGTGGGTCGTGCATCATTATGAAGTGATACTTCAACATATACGCTTTATGTCCGGGTTTGCGCGAACCATATAACTGCCAATTGGTATGTCCGCGTGAAATTCCTTCATCCAGAACATCATTCCATGAATTTGTAATCGGAATATCTGTCCAAATCTCCGGGAGTTCTTTCAGCATCCGAGACCGCAACATTCGTTGAATCGGGCGTTCTACGATTGCGCCGATGATCATATGAATTCCGTCCTTCGTTACATCATCCAGCTGATTCACGTCGCTCTTTTCGAAAATATAAATCGGAATGTTGGCATCGCCGGGAATATCGACAATTTTCTCCAACGTTTGGATATACGTTTGTATCATGTCAAGAACGTGTTCCTTGGAATGTTGGCGTTTTGTAATACTTGTATCATACCTGAAATCAAAATCTACCGTGATTAGTCCTCGTTCCGGATTCTGCTTTTCTGTCAAGAACTCCTGTTTTCCGTTTTCGAAAACGTGTGTATAATATTTCTTCCAGAATACGGGGAGAATCGCTGGCGGAATAGTATAAACTCCGCCATGAACATTCAGCGCTTTATCTCCGATCCTCGTGTGTGTATACGCTTCGCCTGGTTTTGAAATGTGGTGTTTCATAAATTGTTCATACGTCATCCCGGCACAGAGTGACTGATAGGAAGCAGCCGTTGGATCAATTGCGGGGGTGGCGGTGGTGGCACTATTTTCTATTCCATTATTTATAATTGTTGTCGTCATTCACAGTGTTCGCGTCTCTTCTAAAATTCTAAAATGGTAGGTTCAAGCTTCAATTTTGTTTTAGATTATGAATTGAAAAATGTTCCGGTTTATATATTCTAAAGGTTTTATCTCTAAATCTGATCCCCCAAAAATCGACCTTTGAATTTGGCATTCTAAAAAATACGCGAAAAAAGGGGATGCTTTTTGGGTAGATCTTGCGACAGCAACGTGCGAAGGTTTTTAGACGGTATGAATCGTGTGTTCGGTTTGTGACGATATACCGTGTGATGAAAACGCTTGTATAAATACAAAGTGGTGCGGTTGTATATGTGTCAGGTTTGGGAGGCCGGCTGGGTATCATGCGTATTTATTCGGAATTCTCCTCGTTCATAGAACCGGATTCCTTCGGAATTCTCCTCGTTCATAGAACCGGATTCCTTCGGAATTCTCCTTTTTCAGCCGAAAATATTCCGTTCAAAAGTGGTTGATTTCAAAAGTTTCAAATCCAATGGCTTGGCCATTTATGTTTCAATGATAAACTCGCCGAAAATATTCCGTTCAAAAGTGGTTGATTTCAAAAGTTCGGATTATGGGCATCTGCCAAACCATATTTCAAAGGCAAATCGGTCAAAAATATTTCGTTGAAAACGGCCGAAGGCAAGAATGGACGACGGATTTTGACCCCCCTTTTTTAGACATTTTTTTGGACATTTATAAATGTCCATTTTGCCCTTTGTGCGCCGCCAATTTTAAAACATGAAATTCAAACACCCAAAATTGGGTTTGTGACCATTATGCTCTCAAAACGCATTTTCGACCCTAAAAACCTGTGACTGAACTTTTTGGGGAGTTGGCGACCGCGTCCATTTTGGTAGGTTATTGTATGGACATATTTTAGGACATGGTAAATTAAATGGTAAAAAAAATGAGTGAGTCATTAAATGATAAAAAAAATGAGTGTTTTTACGAGTGTTCAATTTGTGACTTTAAATGCTCATATAAAAGTAACTATGATGCTCATCTTTCCACACAGAAGCATAAAACGAAGGTAAAAAATGACGAGGCAATACACCAACCCCCCGATAACACCATAATACCGTGTGGAGAAAAAATGAGTAATAATATTTGTAAATATTGTAATAAACAATATGCTCATCTTTCTGCGTTAAGCCGTCATAAGAAAGTCTGTTCTAAAATTCTGACGAACAACCAACAACCACACTCGATGGTCACACGCGACGAATTTGATAAATTAGTGGTTTTGATCCAAGAAATGAAAAATAACAGTAATAATACACAATCAAATACCTCTTCGGAAAATATAAAATTAAGTGTATCTGACTTTCAAAATACACTTGTTCATACTACAAATTGTATGAAAGATATGCTATTGATGATGATGTCAAACTCTCAATTACAAAATAAAATGATAGAAATTTCTAGTCAAAATAGTGAGGGTTCGCATCCTTCTTTATATACACATATACCATCCGGCGTCGAAGTCAACAGTGTTCATAACACATTCAACAACACTACTAACACTAGCACCAACAACAGCAACAACAACACCTTCAACATGAACATGTTCCTGAATGAAAAGTGTAAGGATGCGATGAACATGAAGGATTTCGTGAATTCCATCCAGTTGAACATCACTGATCTGGAAAATGTCGGTAGGCTTGGTTATGTCGAGGGCA
>Ga0194117_10001224_pt1 | contig 30483 bp, 18 predicted proteins | sample TA2MahsurfametaG_FD_160579 | JGI IMG/M metagenome (GOLD analysis project Ga0194117, IMG submission 160579) | Freshwater microbial communities from Lake Tanganyika, Tanzania - TA2015009 Mahale N1 surface | ecosystem: Environmental > Aquatic > Freshwater > Lake | place: Tanzania: Lake Tanganyika... | reverse complement strand
AACCCCTTACACATTATATATTTTAGATAACATTTATAAGTCATGAAATCAATTTTCGTACTTTTGTTTACTTTGGCCACAATAGTACTATCTCAACGATCTGTCATCTAGTTCGAAATACGCAAAAGACATACAAATGGAGACAAATCCGTAAGAGTTGGAAAACTCATCGTCAATATTCAACAAACCTATCGCTCAGTTGAAGCTGAAGTCGTTAGCGATCTTAACTAACTAGTCAGTCAAGAGGATTTCGTAGATGGACACCAAACCATCTTGTAGTTCACTTGCGTCGAATCCGATCTTAATCAATATAAAGGAAGAGTCTATCTCACCTCCGTCGATGAAATCATTGCCGAAAATCACGGGCAAAAGATAGCAATCTTTTTGGGACCAACTCAAGATCAACTTTCAATTATTTCAATCAATTATGTGCATGTAATTGATATTTTAGTTAGACCAGATAAAGACCTGGATAGATTTTTACTTAAATTATTGATACAAAGCAAGCCTAAGATAAAATAATCAAGTACGAAGAAGATAAAACAAAAGCTTAAGCATAGAATGAGTCATTTTTTAGCAAATATGTACTTATTTATTCATCAAGAAATGGCCTTTGATAATTGGAGGAGTACTTCTGTATACGACTATGACTGCTAATCCTGAAGCTGCAGCAAGAGGAGCAGGTGGAGCAGCACCATCTCGTTGAACCGCATCATTTGTATAGTCTCAGAAATCCATATTTTATTTTTTATTCGATCAATTAATGAGACACTTTAAATCTATAGATTTAAACTTACTACTTTATCAGTATAAATAAAAATTTAAAAGCTAATGTATAAATTAACCATAAACTCGATTGAGAGCTTTTTATGGGATTATAAAAATCAGACATATATGACTCAGATTTAGCCTTATATGAGGATATAAATATTAATAAAATTATTATGCTATCTGAAGCAGGAAGACAATACGAAAGAAGCAAGAAGATTAAACCTCTTTAAAAAGCACAACGTTAAAGAGTCTATAAATCGTTTTCTCTTCAGATCAATAAGCCAGTGGGTAGCAGTAAATTTTCACCTTTCAATACTGTATCGCGTTAATCACGAAACTCCTATTTACTTAGAGTGACTAATTAACCTAACGTTGGCACACTTTATCAGCCAAACTACTCGCTAACTCTTCCACAATAAATAAGGTCTACAATCGACCAAGCAAAATTCAAAAGAATCATAGGAGAAGTTAAAGATGAAGACTTTTCAATTGAAAGAACTCAAATCAGTAAAAAATGTTAGAAGGCTCATATTAATCATAATCATATACCTCTCACTGTTAATTAAACTCATAATTGGCGTAAAAATTTATAACATTTCGATTTTAGCAAACAGCAAGACTCAAAAAGATTATCCACACATGGTAAACTAACTCGATAGCAATCAACAAGCTAAGATTTCATGAACAATCTTATGACTATCACTTAGTCTAATTTCAATAATTTTAAGAGATTCAGCTTGAAGCCTAATCCAAACAAAGCTCATAAATTTGAATCGGATTCTCCTCACAAATATTTATAAGAAGTTTAAAAACGAGAGAAATCACCAGAATACGATATTCAAGCAAGTGATTAGTCATTTGTCCATAAATCAATGCCAAAGACCAAGGGTTAAAAACGTTTTTTCCTGTATAGATAAAAAATCGTAACAAGACAAGATAGAGCAGATAAAGACTGGCATACTTTCTTATAGTATCAAACATAACCTTCACATTAAATACCGCATTCAGGAAATTTCGATCAACAAACAGACCGTCGTCACAACGAAGTCCACAGCAAATATCCTATTCGTTTGAGTTTGACTCGTCCTCTTAGAGTCAAGAATTGATAGTCATCTAATAATATATTGAATTTGATTATTGTAAGAAGTCAACAATAAAGCTAGTGCAAATAAATGAGTTTATTATATTAAATTTATTTGATGACAACCAAAAACAATGTATGTATCTCATCACTTAGTCATTGCAGCTACGCAGATTTTCAAACACCATGGATTTACATAGCAATCGAAGCGCCAGTTTTTTATAAAGTACGACCGAAATGGTGAAGTTACCCGCACTCAGAGCCATTAACAAAAGTGTTAAGTAAAAATATATAAACCTAGATATAATGATCTCTCATATGCTACGACTAGAGACATGCAAAAACTACATAAATAACCTGAGCAGCATCAAAATATTTAATAAATTTCAGCCCATCATACTCTCGTCACTATTCGTAAAAAATACGACAACATGAACAAACAGAGAGAGGAACTTTAGAGACAAGTCGATAATATGCAGAAATAGCTTGAAAAACTACAGGCAGAAAAGAATCGCTTTGAAAGTTAGAAAAATATGGGTGCCAGCACTATAGGCGACTCTGGGAATGGTTTGCAAGTGATAAAAACAAGGCTTTAAGAAGCTGAGATCTAAAAGAAGATTATGCTAAATCTCATATCAAGACACAGAGCTGATAAAATAGTTTACGATTTAAGAAAGTATAACATGTAAAAAGATTTGGTACAACTTACTAAAAAGATAAACATAATACATACATAATATTTAAAACAAAAAAGTTAAAACTAGAAAACTTAAACATTCAAAAACAAATATTTAAGCCATCTATAAGCTGAATAGCAGGAAAGAATAGACCATATGAATATTGTTCAAGGTAGACTAGAATAAAAAACCATTTTGCTGCAAAACAACGAAAAAAGAGTCGAGGAATTGCACGAAATATCAGAAATAGCCTTGCAGGACAAGGATAATAAAGAAAAAAAATGGTACAAAGTGTATCTTTGTCACAGGTTCGTCTAAAAACTATTGAGAGACAAGATGAATCGTTAAATGTTTAAATTCAACACAGTCGAGGTTGCATTCAAAAACATCAAAACGTAAACAGGAGTTAATAGTGCTGATTTGTTGGTCAAAAAATATCTCAATAAAGAAGCAGCTTATGGTTAGTTACTTGGTAAAATAGCCTAAGATTAAAAGAACATTAATCAACTAAAATCTGAAACAGAACAACTCAAAAAAGAAAGACGTCTACTATAAATAGAGCAATAGACTCTGTCTGCAAATAAAAGAGAACATAAAGATTTAAGTAAAGAAATAAAAGAGTTCCAAGAAATGGGATAAAAAAGTAAAGTTTGTTAATCGTACCATCAAAGATTGAAAATATGGCTTGAGAGAACTTTACAAAAATTTAAAATATGGTAAAAAGAATAATCTAAAGTCAAACAACATGATATTATCAGTTCTTTCAAACATTATCATAAAACAATGCTGGACTCTCTACAAAAGATTACGGACACTGATGACAAAGATAAAAAGTTAAGTTAAGTTATCCATGAAAAAAACTATCGTATAAGTTTTGAAGAAAATCCATAGAATGAAGAAAAGAATAAAAATAAAATAGTCAACTAAAGTACTTTTATTCTCACTTAGATTAATAATCAGACTATGTCAACAGCCAAAGACAATAAGTTATAAGGAACAATGATAAATATATGAAGGAACTCAAAAAGAAATATGAAGATATCAAAAAAGCACAGATTTAAGCATAGCCCAAAAAGCGATAAATTATTGTTGAAAAACCTAAACCTCCTCCCGTCTAAGCTTGATTTCGATAAGCATTATTTTTTTTGAATTTAATAATTTTGTTTTATAATTTGTAACTGCATATGGAGTCAGGAGGAATACCCACAATCATACCACAGCAAATATTGCAACTTAAACACATATTCGGTATTAACACCAATATTTCTAAATCCATTTCTTTACTATCAGCCGACCGTATCTTTTACATCTCAGGCTATCAAGGAGTGGTATTCAATCCTAAATAAAAATAAAAATCACAATCTTACTATCCTGGTACTGAGGGCAACCTGCAAGTAACCTCAGTAGCAGTAAGCTATAATAAAAAAACAACGGCAATGGGCTTTAAGTCTCTAGAAAAACCATGTATACTCTACTATTAGCTGAATGCATCTGCTAAAAAGAAAAGACTTTAGTATTTAGGAGACTTCAATTTTAACTCATGGGTTAGTATCGCTTTTTCTACTGGAAGTGATACAAAGCACTTAGCATCTTTGACAAATAAGAATGCACAAGGATAAGCTTTATTAGCTATTTGGAACCCCTAAAGAATGAAGTGTGAAGCCCAAATCAAAGTAAGTAGCAAATAGGATAAAGATTTTACGTAAATTCTCTTCAATCCCAATTCATAAAATCCTTTGGTCACTCTTCTTGGATAAAAAACTTTTAAAATGTTTGAATTGAAAGAAAATATTGAGTAAAAGCTGTTTGTAATTTAATAAATTGAAGATAAAGTTTCCTCTGAACTAACACATAAATTTAAATTACGTTCTCATCATTATCTAAACAGTTCACCTCATATAGCTATTGTTGCTGATGAAGCCACTATTATTGTTGATTATAAGGGATCAATTGTTCAGATTATTTAATAAACAGGCGGATGTGTTTGTAACTGGGCTGAAGGATTTTTAGTCGGATCACAAAGTATTAGATTCTGGAGGTTTTAAGAAGGAATGTATAAGCCGAAAGGTTTATTTTAGTTACCCTAAAAATAAGTTTAAGTCAGATCAGTGTGCTCGAATGACGATAAAATTTTAGCTCTTTTGTCAAGTGGAGTTATGCTCCAAGGCAAGGTGCGTTATTAAACTTTAAAAGATAATGTACGTGCTAATTTAGAACAAGTTGGATTACATTTCCATGCTGGGTCTATAGTTGCTATGGACTTATGTTTGAGGAAACCTCTGATTGCAACTGCAAGCAAAGATAAGACTATTAAGATTTGGAACTATTAAGATAAAACAGTATAAACTCCAAAAAGTTAAGCATAAGCTGCTTCATCTTTATCTCTCCATCCTTCTGGACTACATCTTGTTGTAGCCTATTCTGATAAATTGAGAGTTTTAAATTTACAAAAAGACGGAGAATCACTTAGCAACTTCAAAGATATTAACTCATTCAAAAACTGTTCTTATGTAAAATTTTCAAATGGAGGTCAGTACTTTGCAGCAACGTCAGGAAATCAATTACATATTTTTAAATTTTTCACAGGATAAAATCCTCAAGGAATGACTTTCTCTGGTCATTCAGGAAAAATAAAGAGTTTGGCATGGAGTAAAGAAGACAATATTGTTGTAACTTGTGGAGTTGATGGAGTCATCATTGCTTACAGAGTTAGGATGTAAAACTGTGGTGAAAGGATAATGTATTCTCCCAGTTCTAAATAAACAAGAATAAAAGGAGTATCTTATTCTTCGGTGGCTATTAGTCATTAAAATACTATTTATGCTCTTGGGATGATAAGTACAACTGGTTAGAGAATATTTAAGTAAATTAAACTTGATGGATCTGAAAATCCGAGGGAGTTAGTTCATAATAATTGCTCTCAACTTGCATTCCCTTCAACAAACAGAATCCTTTTTTGTGGAACTGATGATAGAGAACGTTCAACAGGATCTATTAAGTGTTATAAATTCCCATCAACTGCACATATGTAAGAATTCCAAGCTCATGACAATGGAGGTGTTTAAAAATTATGTGTATCTGGTGATGATAAGTATCTAGTGACAGCAGGACGTGATGGAGCTGTTATGGTTTTTTAAATTAGAGATAAGTAGGCCCGTTCTGATAAATTAAAGGAAGTTTTACCTGTCTCCAATTAAATTTTGATAACTAAAACAGATCTTGATACTCTGAAAGCTTAAATATAAAATCTAAAACAAGAATAAGCTGAGCACAAAAGTGGAGCAGCATCAGGACCAATCAAAGATGATCAAGTTAAACAACTTAAAGATAAATATGCAAGTGATTAAACTCAATTTAATCAGAAGTATAATGCCATACTTTAAAAGAAAAACTTGATGAAGAAAAAGTTTGATGAAGAAATACGAACTAAAAAAGAGTAGTTTTAAAATGGTCTACAGCAATATGACTCCAATCAAGCCAAAAATGTAATGCAATAGAGCGCAAAATATGACGAGCTGAAAAGAGCCCAGGAATAAGAGTCAAAATTATTCCAGAAATAAATCATACGTTATCAAAGTGAAAATGAAAAATAGTTAAGAAAAATCTAAGAAGATTATCAGTAAAAAATCAAAAGTAAGAGAGAGATTAAGAAAAATACACTCAAAACTATTGAAAGGCTTTAAAAATAACATCGAGAAACAATCAAACAAATCAACGAGTAAAAAGATTAAGAAATGGATAAAATAAAGAGCTAGAATTCTAAAGAAGTCCAAAAACTCACAGAAACTTCGCTCAGAGCAAAGAGCGAGGTATCCATCACCAAAAAAAAGATTTCATAAAAAGAACAATAAAAAGAACATAATATGTAACAACAAAGAGAAAATAAAGATGAAATTAAACGTTTATAAGCATCTAATCAACAACTAGAAAGATAAATTTAACAGCAAATGCAGATTATTAAGGAAAGAGATACAACTATCGATGCTAATTAAAGAAAAATATATTAGCTCAAAAAGAAGAGTCAGTAATTATAGAAGTTTAAATATGTTTTAGACCATAAAATAAAGTAGCTTAAGAAAGATATTGCACCGAGATAACAAGAAATCGCTAAAATGAAAGCACAAACAAACAAGATGGACAAAGAACTTAAAAATTTGAATTCTTTGAACACTGCTTTGGCTGAATTTGTTGCAGTACTTTTTAAGAATTAGGAAACATTAAAAGGAAAAATAGCAAATCAAAGATCAAGAATTTCTTATCAAAATAACAAAATAAGATCATTCAAGGATGCGCTATACCAAACTACACAACTCATTCAAAATGAACCTTAACTAGTGAAAAATGCTACTGAACTAAAAAATAAATTTTGTTCTCAGAGTATGACTCAGGTCAAAATGGACAGCGAAATCTAGCAATAATATAAAAATCAGAAAAAATATCTTTAAAAATCGATAAACATGCTGAAGAAAAACCTTCAAAAAGATTCATAAATTCATAAGCATTAGAATATCAGAATTATGAAAGAAAACGTTGATTTGATAAAAGAAATCAGCAGTTTGCGACTTGAAATAAAGTAGTAGGCAATTAGGAAATCTCCTGAAGAAGAAAAGAAGAACAAAAACGAACCCACTTAAGAAATGATACGTAACGAAATCAATTAAAGAAGAAGAGGAATATTATAGCTATAAGAAAAAATAGCAGCTTTGGAGAGAAGAGAAGATTTTAATTGATTAGATAAAATCAAGATTTTATAATTTAAAATATTATGAATAGTATTTGGCACTGCAAAAAACATACAGACAAATAAATAGCTTTTGTTTGTATTGGCAATGCCTGGCATTTCTAACCTCTCTGCAATTTTTGTGTCCCAGAACATACGAAAACCCATCAAAAAAATATCAAACTACAATTTGAGGGAATAAAAGAAACGGTATAAAAGGCTATAAAAATAAAGCAGTAAGTTTCAACTATTTACGAGAAAAGGTTATTATAATGCGAAAAATTGATTTAGATTCCTTAAGGCAACTATACTTATGCGAAGTTATTAGAAGAAAAGAAAGAAATAGTTATCAAATAAGTAACTTAATCATTTGATAATTTGATAAAAGATGTAAAGAAAAAGAGATAAGAACAAGAAAATAATCAAAAGCAAAGTCTGAAAAAACTAATATAAACACTCTAAGAAAGTATTAAGTTTTTTAAAAACTAAGATTATTCAAGTATTTATGATTTCTGTTCATAGATTAAAAAATACTACTTTAAAGAAAATTTAGAGGTTTACGTTCAGGAGTATGATTAAATCATAAAAGATTTCAAATAAAATACGGTTTAATACTTTCCTTTCAACTTTACCAAAGATATAAATTCTCTATGCACACAATTTCTAAAGCAGATAGTCAAAATTAACTAACCTCACGAAGTAAAAGAGAAAAATGAAAAGGTCGAAGCTATAAAAAAATAGGTAAAAAAGAAATAATTAGTCAAGAAAAAATGTGGACGTTGTGGACAAGATCTGGATTATTTGACAGAATGGAAAAAACATCTTGTGTGTAGAAATTGTGGTGGAAAGTAGAGGAATTACATTAAAAGATGATAATTTTTCATACTCCATAGTTTTAGATATAAAGAGTACTTTTATATTCTATATTTAAATTATATGACTTAAAACATCCATTTTGTCACAGATATGAGCAAACTATCTGAACTTAGATACAAAAAGAAACCTATAGTGCTTTAATTTTATACAGAGTATAGATTTTTTAATAAAGATGGTGTCCACCCTGCAAGATGATAAGATAACTTCTATCGAAATAAGTAAAATCTAATGGAAAGTTCATACTAGCTTGTGTTAATTGTGATGAGGCAGAAGATCTCAACATTTAGTATTAAATCGAAGGTGTTCCAACAGTAATATCACTTTCCAACGATTAAAAACTTACTCCTATAGACAGTAATAATCTAATAACAAAGAAGTTATAGGCTACGATCCCAAGAAAGTGAAGTAGTTCTTTTATAAGATGTACAAAGATTGGGCCGATAGAAAAAATTGATTCTCGCTTGATTTGTTTATAAATATATAATGCTGATTGTGGCTAAAAGAGTGTTGGGAAGGAACTTCGCTTTTGCTACGGCTAGAGGAAAATCGAAAAAGCAGCAGACAAAGCTCGAAGATGAGTACGATATGGAAAAGGATGTTTTCAAAGCTTATCGTAAGCAAGTTGAAAAAGGATCTATTTTGAGACAATTTAGAGAAGAAGTATTTCGCAAATCTGAACTCAGAGGTGATTGGGAACTCTAGTAAACCAAACAAAAAAGAGAATTAAATGGTCTAGAAAAGATGCTAAATATGGATAAAGAGTAAGTGTTGTCAAATGCAACTTAAATATAAGCCAAGGCTATCAGACAGCGTAATATGTAAAATTGATATAAATTAGTTTCGACTAAAACACAGGTAGAAGCCTTTTGTCTGACTATGCAAATTATAAATCTTATGATAAGGTTCATCCTGTTATTAAGGATAGAAATTTAATCTAAGGGGAATTTTTAGAAGATTCGCATATAACTTAAAATCTTTATAAGTTTATCGACAAACTTTCTGATGATTACGCCGAAAAAGAAGAAATCCGAAAAATTATAAGCACCTTCCCAGCCAATAAGCAAAGAATGAGTCTAACACAATATGGCAAAATTCTACAAAAAAAAATAAATAATGCACAAAGACAAGCAGCCAAAAAATACTAAGATTTCAGGTTGCATGATTAGCAAAAGTTTAGTTCTTCATAAAAACCTCTAAGTTAAAGAAAAAATATCAATCGAAAATGGTTTAAAACTGATGATGCTAACTATGAATACACAGGAATTCAAAAAACAGTAGATCCTTTTACACGAGGCGAAAATATTTAAGCAACACTTTCTCCAAAAGCAGTAGATACTATCTATGAACTCTATCTGCAAGGATGGAATGTCAGAGATATCAGTAAAAGGTTTGGAATACTCCCTGCAAGAACTAAGTTTTGTGTTTGGGTAAGAGCCCAACTCTATCATTAGGTAATACCAAAACTTGGAGTCAAGTATTACTTGAGAGGTTTGAGATTCTAGCAAAAATATAATCAGTATCAAACTTTTTGTGATTATGGTTTGGATCTCGATTAGTTATCAAACAATAGCATTTTATAGTAAATAACTGAATGGAATGGAAATATGCTTGATGCCCAAAGAGAACAGTAGAAATATCAAGGTGCAATGATGCGTTTAGAGAAAGAAAACAAGTTCAACAAATACTAAATGGTACAAGTAGGAACAGTTGGAAAATAGAATGCTAGATACAAATTGAAGTAATGGGTCATTTTTAAAGGAAAAGGAAGTGACCAATATTTCTTAAAGAATAAACTTCTTAACCCACTCACTCGCGCCCAGAAAAAGTTTAATAAAGTTTACTATTGATGATACTCTCAATATCTTACAAAATATTAGTATAATTATACTTAGAATCAGTTTTTTCAACGACGGGCTCCTCCTCTATTGTTAAAACTTGGTCTTGCTCCTCCTCTGTTAAAACCACCTGAACCTCCTCTATTAAATGATCCACCTCTCTGTTGAGGTCTTCCTCTAAAACCGTTTCCACCTGCCTGACCTGGGGGACCTTTCGGTCTAGGTGCTTGAGGTTTTGTAAAACGATCAGTTGAAAGTAAATCTTCAGGATTCATATAGAAAACTTGTCCCTCTTTGAAACTTTTAGGATATACACCTTCTGCAGGCTTAAAACTGAAATAAAAGCTGTTCAAAGGGCCTAAAATTTCATCTACAGTGCCTACTTTTGCTTTATTTTAAAGAAAAACTCCTCTTTTGAATTTAGGGAAACGACTCATATCTGTACATTTTACAACAAAGCAGCTTTACGATTTATGAAGAAAAGTGCCATAGGGAATAACGTATGAGGGAGGACCTTCTTAGAAGCCACCTCGATTACCTCCAGGTCTGAATCCACCTCTGCCTCTCTGGCCTCCACCTCTTTGAAAATTACCTCCCCTGGGAGCTTCATTGAATTGTTTACCCATATAATTATATCAACATTGAGAATTTATTGACAATATCAATTTTAGTTTTTAATAACTATTTTGGCTTTGCATTTTAAAATGAGACAATATATTATTATCACTTTTTTAATATAAGCAAAGATAAAATAAAGTGAGTTATTTAGTATAAAAGATAAAAACGGTTTGAGCGGCAAATAGACAAGAAAAAGATTGATTTTTTAATGAAAGATCTTGAGTGAAATTTAACTCTTAAAATAATGAAAAAACTCACAGTTTTAGGTTTTCTAACAGAAGTAACATCTGCCTGCATCAAAGATTGAAGAATTTAACTAAAAATAATTGTATCTTTGGACCATTTTTTATCAGAAATCGTTAGACCTTAATAAAATCTTTGTAGTTTATAATATTATATCTTCATAAATAGCATAATAGATAAATAAATTATTAATAAAAATGAGCATCACAATTAGACCAATTCAAGCAGCACTTACTAGAAACACTTCCATCATCACAAAAATGGTTTATTGAGTCTTATATAGGATCCTTTCGTAAAACTTTATCTCGGAGGACAATGCCAATAAACTGAAGTTTGCAAAAATGGAGGTTAACATCCTGCATGGAGCTCTACTCTTACCTTCCCCGACTCAGGAGACAGGAATCTCAGAGTTTAGGTTTGGGATCGTGACGAAATCGGCAGTAACGACCTTGTGGGAATCGGAAACATCAATCTTCAAAGCTTACAACAACAAGGACCTTCACGTACGTTGAAATTTACATAGTTTGGGTCGATTTGATTTACAACGGCAAAAATGTTGGAAGAATTTGTCTTGACGTCCAGATGGGACAAGGCTTTGGCATGAAAGGGCAGATGGGCTCAAATCCAATGAATCAAGGTGTTGGATTGGGACAACAAGGATTAGGACAACAAGGACAGCAAGGCTTTTCTGGACAAAATCCACATTATCAAGGAAGCTGGTGATTGTTTGAGAGTTAAAGCTTTATTTACATTATATCACTCATAGTAAAAACTTTAATGAAAATCACCTAAAAAAACTCTGGCTATTTTTTGTAAAAACAAGGATTTATAACAAAAAAGGTATACTTTTGTATTAATTGTTATTTTTTAAGCTATTTTAATTTATAAGCTCCTATTTTGTTATATAGAAGCTAATAAACAATTGTGTGATACGCAGGAAAGTTTTTACGCGAAAATTCTTATCAATCACCTTCAATCAATAACACCATATCTTTGATTTGAGATTTAGTTATCTTTAAGACTCTGAAGCTATATTTTTGTATAAGTACTTCAATTCTAAAAAAAAATCGCAATTTGATTGACTCTATAACTATTGCGTTTTACAAAGATTAGCATCATTTTTCTTGATTATTATAGACCCTCAAGTTAGAATTTTCAGTGAGCGATAAAAAATAAGCTAACTCGATATTATTTTAAATGGAAGTCCTAAAACACTCCCTACTTTAGTCGAAACAGCTACACAATCATTCAATTGGTTTAGGATAAAATAAGGTATTTGAGAACAGAAATCGACAATTATAATAGCTTATAAATTTTAGAGCAGTATACATTTTTACATATTATATCTTATTTCATGCAGTCATCTAGTCTATCAGTTAGGCCCGTAGAGGCAAATCTTATTCATTAGCCAGAATGGACTCTTAGAATGGTAACTAACCTCTAATCAAGAATCCTTTTTGTAGAGTGTTCTTAGGACATCAATCTCAACAGACATCTGAAGCATCTTCAGGAGGAAAAACTCCCAAATGGGGAGACACTCTCATATTTCAGAACAGTGGTGATCTTAATCTCAGAGTAGAAGTTTGGGATACTAATTTATCAGATAATGCTATGATAGTTGGTTCAGGCTCCGTTAATCTCACTAAAATAATGAAGGATTGATCTCGGATACAAAGGCAGAAACGCAGGAAGATTGTGTTTGGCTATCTAGCCAGGAAAAGGAGGATCATTGCAGGAAGGCAAAGGTCAACATTTAGGAATGGAAATCGAACAAGGAAAAACAAAATAAGCAAAACAAAGTACAGGATTTGGATCTGCCCAAGGTATATCAAGCGAAAGTAAACAAGGTATGTATGGTGTTGGACAAACAAGTCAAGGCTTGAACCATGCGCAAGGTCAACAAGGAATGACATTTGGACAAGAGAAACAAGGAACAACTCATGTTATGGGAACATAAGGTACTTCGCGCGGTTTCGGACAACAAGACATTAGTGAAATTCATGAAAAACAAAGTTTAGGACTCTAGCAAGGTCACCAGCCAACGAGCTCCGGTCAGGAGAAACAGGGTACAACTCATTCTATGCGTTAATAAGGCACATCTCGTGGTTTTGGATAAAAAGATATTAGTCGTCCTTATGAACAAGGTTTAAATCGTCCTCCTCAATAAATGCATGGTATCAGCCGCACTTATGAACAAAAAGCACAATAAACTTTAAATCGTCCCTCTTAGCAACAAGGATTTGGACAGCAAGGAATCGGACAGCAAGGATTTGGACAACAAGGAATTGGACAGCAGGGAATCGGGCAATAAAGAATGATTCACCCTCTATAGAAACAAAGCTTAGGACAACAAGAGACTAGCTTAGGTTATTAAAAACATCAACTAGGTCAAGGAACCACTTTCGGACAGGAAAAACAAGGATTCCATCAACAAGGACAAGGATTGACATATCCTCCAGAAAAGCAAGGACTTGGTCAGCATGGTGTTACTTTAGCGCAAGAGAAGCAAGGATTGTATCAACAAAGTTAAACTCAAAAACAATCACTTGGACAACAAGGTCAGGGAACTTATGGAACAGGAGGAAGTAGCACTTCAAAAAATTGAATGATTATGAGTGTCCTCATTGAGTTAATATGAATTATAAACTATCTTTTTGATATTTATAGCTAGAAATAAAGATTATTGATAATGCATTTAGATTAACACCTATTTTAAAAATTAACAATTAAGTTTTTATATAAGATAGTCTCAACAAATATGACAGCTTCAGCAGATAAGGTGCAACATCTTCTATAAAACTGTCTTTAGGAATCGTTATCACTCGTCAGGAGAGGTATATTCTCACAGGCCGAATTGCAATCAATAATGCTAAACAGATAAAAACAGTAGCATTCTATGCTCAAGACTCAATACAAACTCACTGATTACTTGCATGCCATTGAATATTAATACTAACTTTAGCGTTAAAGAAGAGCAAGGATGGCAGAAATGAGCAAACTGTAATAAGGAACTAATCCTCTCTTCAAAAAATAATCATCTGCTGATTTTGCAAGTAATTGAATCTCTATTTAGTTGTAAAACGTATCTTTAGGCTTTGGGATCGAACAATGCATAAATACAAATTTCAAACCAAGTTATGGAAGCAATATCTTAGTTTTACCTTGGCTATAGGAAGCAAAAAACACTTTTATAAAGCATTAACAAATGCGTTGAGATTCCAACCTTTTGATGTTGATTTGTGGAAGATTGGCGCTGCCTATGAGTTATAACAAGGCAAAAACCTTTGGAAAGGAAGAAAAATTCTGATAAAGGGAATGAAAATGGTTCCTTCTGGTTTAAGAAACATAGAACTAGCTTAGTTCATGATAAGTTATGAAATAACCTTTTTGAGAACTCTACTACAAAGAAGAGATATTCTTGTTAAGGGCTAATAAGGAATGCGAATAATTGGTGAATAAGAGTAATAGGAGAGCTAAAAAGAAGAGAATGACGATAAACCTTAAGCTGACTCTATAAATTTATAAGAGTTTGATAGAGTAATTTGGCTAGTAGTCTAATAAGCATTAACAAAAAACATAAATAATGAGTCTAATGAGTTAAATTTGAATAAAATAAAGGAGAGAATTTTAACAAAACTGAAATCTTTGCAAAATTAAGAGTAACGTTCAGATGTTAAGCAAATCATTAATAAGGTCATAGTTAAGCTAAAGTAATACAATATGAAAGATGTTAAAACTTAATAAATATAGTGTTCATAGCCCTAGATGAAAATATAATAAAACCCTAGAAAAAGTTTATCTTACTCAACTGATGAAATTCTAGATAATATTAAATAGAAAATTTCTGTAAATGGAGCGAACATTGACTGGGAGGAAATCAAGAGGTATCTCAAAACATTTTGTCTTAAACCTCATGTAACTGCAGAGTTGTTAAATTATTTGCTGTAAGCCAACCAAAACAAAACTATTGCCTTCATTTATTAGAAATACTCCAAGACCAAAATTCCTGTTCTCGCCCTACATAAATTGATAGTAATATATAGCAACGACTCTATTCCTGCTCTCAGAGCATTTATAAGTGGACAGATAGATAGATGGGTAAGTTCTGAAGATCTGCATCAAAACAGGGAATTACTATAGAAAGTGATAGAATTCAACGTAAGGGAGGATAGGCTCAAAAGTAATGCAACAATCCAAAGATCTTTGTCAATCGCATTCAAAAATTAGCCATAATTTTTGGAGGAATGTGCAAGGCTAAGCCAAAGATACTGATTGATTTATAGTTTGTGACTAACTTCAAAATTAATTCTCATATTATTTGCCTATTGACTTACTTATCACGGAATTTTTTTCATTAGCTGCAATAAAGTCTTACAAAAAGATATATCTATAACTATGCAAACAGTACATATTTTGATATTTTATTTGCTCACTCCACTTAATTATATTGATTGTATGACAGAACAAACTCAAATGGAGACTTCCATGAATCGAGATTAGGTCAAAAACGTTCAGAAAGATCTATTTGTCATGCGCAACAGGGTTCAGCTTCTTAGAAGCCAACTGCAAAAGGAAAAAGATTCGATTGCAAAACACAAAAGTTTGACCGAAGACATGATTCGCAAAAAAGTATAAATCAGCAAAATTTCATCTTTGGTAGGAATGGCCTTAACCAGAAAAACAAAGACACAAATGCCATCGAACAAGAAATTTAGCATCTTAGAGAACGTAACCACTCATATCGATAAATCCATAAAAAATAAATGAACAACATTCTAAAAGCTGTTTACTTAGTCAAACTTGACGAGGCAAGGCAAATGAAAAGTCTGTCTCAACAAAATCGGTCAGTCCTTGAGGAACGAGAAAGGTCACTAAAAGCCAAACAAAGAGAAAGACAACGTGAGATAGCTATACAATCTGAGAAAGCAAAAGAACGTTATATTTAATATTGGAAACAGAAATTAAATTCTATCTATTCATCTGGTCAGAAAGACCAAATGCAGCTCTAGTTATAGGCTGAATAGCGTAAAAAACAACTCAAAAAATTACAGGAAGAGGAGATTCAACTTTTAGAATAAATCAATAAGATCCATAACATAGAGACAGATGCCAAAAAGTAATATCTAGCTGCTCTCACTCTCAGCAGCAAAGAAGTAGTGGCCGCAGTGAAAAATAAGAAATAAGAATAACCGAAGAGATCAAAGAGCCCTATTTAGCTGACCAAATAACAATACAAAGAGAAGGAATGGGAGGAAAAAGTTTAGAAACTGGCAGGTTCTCGTTAGAGGTCATATCGAGACAAAAAATAAAAAGAGGATGAATTTTGGTCTAAATCTCCTCGTGTTTCTATTATGAGTAGCCATGATATGACTATGCCTCGGGCAAACGTAGACCAATAAAAACTCAAGATCATCCTAAAAGAATTAAAGCGTTTGTAAGCTTTATAAAAGAAGTGAAACATTTTGAATAAATGATTTGATTTATAGATAATAGAATACAATTTAAATGAGCAGGCTTAACTTACAAAACAGAATAGAAGGCCACAGAGTTTAAGGACCTTCCAATAGAGATCTCGAACAAAAACTCACTTATCAACAGCTTCTGAATATCAACCACGATCTCAGTAAAGAAAACCAACAACTTAGAAGTATATGTAACTATTCCATAATGCAGCTGAGAGGCTTGGCAAATAATTAAGAAATCTTCATACACAATTTGATATTCGCCCTCGTTAGTAGAACAGTTAGCTTTACAATGCAATCGGCAGTCAACCGATTTTGCATCAATATGAACTAACTCTTATTCCACTTTTTGATGCTTATGAGGCAAAAATACAGTAATTTTAAAGTGGATTTTAAACCATTAATGAAGAATTCATCAATCTTTAGAAAAAATACATTTAAAGCTCAAATGAAAATTAAAGACTGAGAGCAGATTTAACCGACAGAACCAAAGAATTAATCGAAGCCTATCGCTCAGGCAGCTCTTAGAAGTTAGGAGCTGATTTTGGACAGATTATTTTGACACAAATAAACTAAAAACAGAAGTTTTTAGCCGAATAAAATACAAGGCTTTAAAGAGAATTCCAAAAAAGTAAGTCATAAGCTTAAAAATTTGGACGATAATTAACATAAAGCAAGAAAAAAGAGCAAGAAGTCTCAGCAAAACTTAGACAACTATAACTACTTTATCGACAATCATAGGCAGAATCCAAAAGTTTAAAATAGAAAGTATTTTAGGAATAGTCAAAGATAAATGAATTACAAAGCTCAAACAAACAAGTATAAAACAATCTTTAAAGAGCTATGTCACAAGTAACACAATTAACGAAAGATAGAGATAGTATCTTAAGGAATTATGAAGGACTTAAGAATAAATTTGAGCAATATGTTATATAAATTCAAGAATATGATGGGCAAAGAAATTATTATCAATAAAGAAACCCTCTATAAGAAACTAATAAATTGCAACAAAATGGAGACGATGTTTTAAAGAAACTGACTAAACTCCAAAAAGATTATGATAATCTCTCAAGGGAAAGAAATAAACTTAAAGAACAACTTGAACAACTCACAGTTAATTTAGATGAAGCCAACTAAAGAATAGAATAGGCAAAGAAAAAAATAGATTTATTAGATGGCCAGAAAAGGACAGCAGAAATGAGTGAAGCAAAAAATAAAAAGTTACTTTAACAGTTAACAGAAAAGACAAAACAAGATTTATAAAAACTAAAAAGACAACACGAGTAAGAGATTAAAAATATTGAAGATGATTTCTATTCGAAGATTGATGCAAAGCAAAAGAAAAATGCTGAACTGTAAGAAACTCTTGATAGACTAAAGCTTTAGAGAGATAAACTTTAACAAGAAAATATCATACACACGACTTTGTCAAATTAAGCAAATAAAGGAGGCAGAAGCAAAGATACCGAAAGGATTGCAGAAAAACTCAAATAAAAGCTGGCAATCAATGAGGAATTGTTTAGATAACAACTCCAAATAGTTGAAAATGATAATGTTTACCTTAAAAAGGAAGCCGAAAACTTCAAAAATGAAAGCAAAGAAAGAGCTGAAGAAATAAGAAAGCTGAGACAATAGCTTTAGAAAGTGAAGAGATAGTTGAACTAAGTGCAAGAAAAACATATAATCACTTTGTAATAAATAAGAAGAGTCAAAAACTAATATGAGATTAATCTTAAAGACAAAGAGAAACAATTCTAGCAAAAGATAAAAGAAATTAAAATAGTTATTTAATAATCCGATAGAAGAAGGAAGTCCTAAAGATAAAAAGTCGCTGAATCTTCACGTTAATACAAAAAGGTAAATCTATTTTTATTAAGGTTCTCTAATAAATCAGGAATACTTACGAGTAAAGGATAAGAATCTTATAAACCTAAGGATTTGGACAGAATAGCAAAGCTAGAAAGGACCAATACTGATAAATATTTTAGCTTATTTAATATTCTCAATAACTTTAAATCGCTATAAAAGAAAGTTAATCCAATCATGTTTCAACCCAACTACCTGAAAACTTGTTTTATGTGAGATGTTGAGTTGGATGGGAGATACTTCCAGGCAAGCTCGGCATTTTGAGGACAGGGCAAGGCTCAACTTGAGGCTTCTATTTGAAATCTTGCCTGTATATTGTATTTAGATCATGAGGTCCTTTCTAAGCAATAGTTTATCTAGGCTTGTAACTTTTAGCTGTTTGCGGTTTTTTCTCATAGAAATCAGAATTGTAACTAGTACTAGGGTTAAAGCGATAGCCTTCTGGAAAGACAACTTCTTCAGGTTTACTCTTTTAATGAGGATTAGGGAATTTTCTACTGAACTCTGAGCCATAAGAGGTGGAAGGATTGAAAGGTTGTCTATCTGGATAAAATTGATTATCCTTGATAAAAACCTTTGTCTTAGGGACACTCTTAGGTGCATATTGTCTAAAGTACTAAGAAGTTGAGTTAAATGGAACTTCTTTTTTTTAGTCCTTTACTCTAGGCACTATTTTTTATCTCATTTGTGGCTTATGTCCTGGAAAATGTTCTCGATATGCTGAGTTAATATAGTCGTAAGGTCGGTAAGGCTGTGGTTCTAATTTGATAAAGACTTACTTTAAGGAGGTGGTTTTTGCCAAGTATTTAAGGGATGGGCATGAAATTCGTTCTGATAAGAGGATATTTCTGTATGTGGAATGTGGATCTAAATGCTTTCTTAACTACTTTTGAGTGTGAGGATTTATTTTTTTGGAATTAATGAAGATTTTGGCCTAGAGAAACTGATTTCATATGTTATTTTAAGTTATATTATAATAAGAAACAAACGTTGAAATCTTAATTGTTCTGCTAGATAAAAATCCAAAATAGATAAGTCTCTTAATGTTGACGAAAAATATTAAAATTAGAATTCGGTGTTTTATAAATATTTTAAAACAATACATTCCGTTTAGGCATTTACTTTGGATTCAGTTGATCTTTTTTGGAAATTTCTTTTATTTTTTTTGTGCGTTTTTTAGCATGAGATGTAATAAGAATTAAAAAGAAATATATAAATTAAATAAATTCCTAAATGAACATTCGAACAAAAGCAAAGTAATTCTCCATCATATGCTTTGAGCCTAATAACATTCTCCTCTACCATAAAAACACAAAAAAAACATACTAGTATCTCAAATCCTTCCCTTAAGCTCCTCTAAATACCCATATCACACATTCTGCAATGATCAGACCTATTATCTGCAACAATGGACTCTTATATTTGAGAGGTCACTCCACCCTGGAAGTTTAGTTGTAGAATCGCCGAAGAGGACATAATGTTCTCTATTTTTCAGAAGAAGAGATAGTGAATACGTTTACTCCATTAATAGAGTGTTTGTCCTACTTACATTAAAATGGCATTGTACATGGAGGAATCACTCCATCCAACATAGTTATTACTGAAGAGGAGGAAGTCAAGATAAAAGATTGGATGATTGACCAAAAAGACAACATTTACTATGGCTGCAAAAAACATAAAGAAATAACCCAATAAGATGATCTTATCGCTTTAGGGCAGATCATCACTCAAGCAGCTACACTGCGTAAAGGCATTAAAATTTGCCAAGAAAAAGACATATCTCAAGTTCTAGAAACATTAGTTTAGCGTTACAGCAAAGGATTCATATTTGGACTAGCAATCCTCTTAAAAAAGAATAAGGAGAGATTCGGGCAACTGTTAAACTATTTCAGCAACTAATAGAAATATTTAGGAGATTTGTAACTAAATAGACTTTATAGTTCTTTAAAAAAATAACAAGAGAAAAAGAAGCATGCTCTTGTTACAAATGAAAATGCTATTCCAAATACCACAATAAATTTCAAAAATATCAGTTCTTTGACACAATCTCCTGATAAAAAAAGTACACCACATAGTTCTCTTAACAGCACATCGAAGAGGTCCAAAGAGGATTAGAACAAAAAAATATTCAATGAAGAAACTAAAAAGAAACAGATTTAGAAAATCAACAAGATAATCTAGAGAAGTAACTAGTTTGTAAATGAGTTGATGGCTCGCAAAAATAATGAGCAGATACTTAAAAAAATTGCACCCAAATCAAATGTAGCTGCCAACATTTCGATGTACTAGACTAAAAAGATAGGAAAAGAAACAATTTTACAAATATCTCCCACCAAAAGGATAAGGACAAGTTCCAAAAAGAAATGATTATTTTATTGTGTTATATTTGTCCTTCTTTGATTTTATTAACTCAAAGTATTGTAATTATAAAATTGATTGTATAAATAACAAGTGTTCACATTAAATAATCTGGAATATTACTACGAAGAGCTATCTTTCTAAAATATTCAGCTAGGCTAAAAGTCACAGTGTTGAGAGGAACAGTAAAAAGTACTCTCAATCCTGCTCCTTTGAACAACGCTATAAATCCCTACTTTTTGAAAACTAGATAGAGACCATGGAAAATATTCTTATAACCATATAGAGTTTGTTACAAAGGTACTCCTTTCATTGCACTGTCAGCTCGTTGTATTTGCATTCTCATCTTCACCATCTATAAAGGAGTTGTTAGGTATCCAGATATTGCACCTGCTACAGATGAACAAATGATACTCTATGCCATAGATTGATTTTTTGGATCTTTTACTACTTTTTTCTTAAGATATTCGTAACTTACGAAAAATATTGCGCTCATGGGTCCAAAAAATACTAAAGTTGCTCCGAAAGCCTTAATTTTATAGATCTTACACGATAGAGACCTATGAGGCCTTCAGATTTATGAATTTTTTTCATTGCATCTTTAGGACTGTCATACTTATATAATTTGACTTCTGATTGTACTTGCATCCGCTCCTTTATGATATCAATTGGCAGCCAAAAAATGCAAGAGAAAAATTATGCAGAAAATCCTGAGACTAAATGCATTGCAGATGGGTATTTAAGGAAAAACTAATTCCAAAAAAAATTACTTCATATTAGGAAAGGATCATTTTCGTTTTCTCATAAGCAGTTAGATAAGCAGTAAAAGCTAGAACTGATCCGAATGAAGCTAGAGTGACACCAGGAAAAAAACCTTTGATTCCTTAGTTTTTAAAGATTTATTTCACTTTGTAAAATAGATGATACTTAGTCTAAAAGAATAGCCGAACTTGTAATCAGAAATCTTGTGTAGTTAGATTCGATTGGCTTGAATCTTAGTTTTTACAGTGTCAATAGGATAAGTGACAAACTTTGCGATGGCCGAAGATAGACATGAAGCTATTGAAGTCGCTATTAGCAGCCTTTTATTTTACTTCTATTTTATATTTTGTTCACTTTCTGTCATAATTTTTGTATAAAAGATATATGAAATATGAAATATGCAAAATGATAAGAAAGTAAAGAATCATTTAAAATTCATCATCTTTCAGAATTTTTAAGATCGTATTTCTATTTGAGTGCCAGCAGATAGTCACAATTTTACAAATAGCTCATATACATCTGTTCTACTCTTTCTAGTTCTTATGAAAGTAGATGTAGTAAAGTAACCCAATGTTTAGATTTGGAATTTCTACTTTAAATTACATCTTTTATATAAAAGAGCCTATTTGAGTATTAAAGATTATGAAGTTATTACAAGGGTAATCTGCCTTTCTAACCCTTTAACAAACGTATCATCTCATTATAGATATCTTAATCTAGATTTTGGGTGTTTAGCTTATTTAGATTTTTGCTTATTTTGTCCAGAATTTAGTATGTTTCATCCATTAGAGTTTTGGAGTTGTTATTTTTACTTATATGATGATTTTTTTCTTCATCCATTGGTTCTACATCCTTGTGATTTTATTTTCTCGATAGTTTTTTAAGATCGCCTTGCTCCACTTTTTCCCTCTTCATTTGATATTTAAGATTATTTATAACATATGAAGTCTTAAACTCGATTTGAATATAAGCAAATATTTTCAATATTTGATTATTAATCATGATTGTTAGACCCATTCTTTAGCAGAAATGTCGACATTTCTGTTAACTTCTTTAATTTCACGTCTGGCAATATCAACTTTTCCTCTTTCCATCAATTGGATTTAGATGTGTTATTTAACAACTGTTGACTCTGCTCTAAAAAGCACGACTGTGTTTCCCTCAACCAAAGCTTCATTTTGATATAAGAAAGCTTTAACAATACCGGTTTCATCACCTAGAACGACTCTGGCTTTCTTTCCAACATTTTCAACTGAGACGACCTGTATATTGAAAATTATACTTTAGCGATGATGTTAAGTCCTTCCTCTCCAGGGTCAATTCCAGCAATTTTAGTCCAGTTAATTGGTGGTCTTCTTTCTTCATTTTCTCTTCTGGGAGCTCCTTCTCTATATTATCTGCGTTCCCTAGGTTCCCTAGGTTCTCTTTGTTATCTTGACTATCTTTGTTCTCTTGGTTCCCTTTGTTATCTTGGTTCTCTTTGTTACCTTGGCTCCCCAGGCTACCTACGTTATCTAGGCTCTCTCTGGTCTCTAGGTTCTCTGGGTTCTCTGTTTTCTCTTGGCTATCTTTATTATCTGCGTTCTCTTGGTTCCCTTTGTTATCTAGGTTCTCTATGTTCTCTTGGTTCCCTAGGTTATCTACGTTACCTGGGTTCTCTTTCATCTCTTGGTCTTATAGGTCTACGTTATTATCTATCATCATAATTCCTTCTTTCTTTTTTTCTTCTTTCAACTTCCTTTTAGGAAATATTTTCTTTAGTATTTTACTTGATTTAAACAGTCTATGGAGTGACTCTTCCAAAGATGTCTATTTCTAAGGAAATGTGATTTTTAATAAGTCTAATTGTTCCGTTTCTAATAGCGATGACGGCTCCTTCTTTAATGAGAGGGACAGTTTCTCCCTTGAAGTAGGCGTTAGCAGATCCAGTTTCGTCTGCAACTACACCTCTAACGAAGGTAGTAAGACCATCATTAGACTTTGCTTGTTCTGCTTTCACGACTTTGACGTAGACATTGTATCCGTTTCTGGCATCAACAAGTGTATTGAGCTTGACAAATTGGGGTTTGGCTAGTTTTGACATAAAGTTGAAAATTAAATATGAATCCAACAAAGATTTATTTTTCAAATGGATCAAATATCATATTTGAAATAGAAAGTTGACCTTAATTCTTGTCAGCTTATTTCATCAGTCATCTGATAATAGAGATACTTTAATTCTCTTATAAATATAGATTAAATAAATTTAATTGTTCATTAAATCACTTAACGGTGGACTGATTTATAATGTTTGCTTGTTTACATAGATCTATTGTATTTTTAAAAAAAATTATTGGTTTATTGTATTCATCAATATTATGCCTATTTTGAGTTTGATCTGTTTACTAATTTTAGTAATTAAGGTATTTATTATCGAAAGTAAGACACATAAAAAAGAGATCGTTTATTCAAATTGTTGGGTGGTTACTCGTAAAAAATTATGTTATTAAATATTTATAATCTTTTAAGGCTTAATAAAATTACTACAGATATTCTAATCTTTATTTCTAATGAATACTTTACAAGAAAACACTAAAAATCGCATAAGAGATATTCTGGTTCAGCTCAAAATGAATCGAGAAAAAGAGAGTAAGCATCTTTGCTATCAAAACTCACTGATTGGAATCACCCTCAAAATCAAAAACTATAAAACACGAACATACGCCAAAAACCATCAAGAGCAGCAACGCACACTCGAAAACTAGCTCAGATCATAAATCTATACAAGAATGAAGGGTAAACGGAAAAACAAATGCACAGGTCTGGAAATTTCAAAAGCTACACTCCATGTGGCATAGGGTAAAGGACGTACAGATAGAATTCATTCAACCCAAAACAAAGAAAACAGTAGCTAGGAATGGATTAAAGAATAAAAATGTCGAACCAAATACAAAAGCATAGTCAGTAACCGAAGTAATCGAGTGCTTGAAAATAGAACTTCGCTAAAGAAATAAAGTATAAGGGTACAATCATCTAAGACTCAATATTATGTCCAGTCTAAATTCAGTGGAATCAAACCTAACAGTATGCACATGCGATTTCGTACCGACTATTAGTTGCTAAGGCCTGACATCTCAGGATGGAAGACTTAGTGTGATGAAATAGAGATTCCAAACTAGTTTTGATTTATATACTTTTTAAGAGTCAATTAAAAACGTATTTATTGGCCAAATCTTCATCAAATCAAAGCAAAAACTCATTAGCGTGACTTGAAATTTTTCATCATTGAGTTCAGTATCTTCTAACGTTTTTCTTTCAGATTTTTCCTCTTTTCATCTCTTTCTTTCATTTTTCTTTTTTTGTCTAAAGAAGCCAACAACATGTTTCGTTCTTCATTCTCTTAAACTTCAGCTGCTCTTGGATTAGGATCTTCATTCGCCCATTTAATTGTTAACATCTCATTTCCATCAAGTGTTTGATTAGTCATTGCTTCTTTTGCGAATTCAGCCATGCAACGATGTACAAATTTTACAAAGGCAAACCCTTTGTGAGGAAGAATATTTATATCCTCAACTTCTCCCCAAACAGTAAAATGTCTCAATAGTATCTCATACATTTGAGTCACTCCGTTTTAACTACTGGGTAATTTGAAATCGCTCACATAGATAGCCTTGGTTTCTTTTGCAAAACTACCGACTCCTTTCATATCTTCTCTGTAAGAACTGAATCTTGCTCTACCAAAAATGTCTTTAGTCTGGTCTATAGATTAGCAATCTTCGATCGAGGGAACTTTATGATAGTATTTGCAATTGACTCCATTTGCGCAACAGCCTCTGGCAAAGAATAAGCAGAAATAGGCTCCTCCTTTTTCGTTAAAGAGATCTGCTGCAGTATAGCCAACATCTAGTTAAGGATTACAACGAGTCAATGCTGCTTCTTTATCTTTCTCATCTTTGGAACAGATATATTTGCTGTACCAAAAGTTATACTCCTCATCTCCTTCTTTATATGTGTAATTGTTTGCTAGAGATGTCTAAACTTGTTTTCGGGCAGGTCTTTCGAGCGTATCGGTAAATGGTAAGTATTTTTTCTTTTCGTTTTTAACGAATTCTTTGGGAATATGTTTATAGATATTTAGACGAGGTTCTGTTGCAGTTTTGAATGATGCAAGATAAGTTTGTACTCGATTGTGTAACTCCTTAGGTAGTTCCCAAACAGACTCGTTGGTCTATGTATTGAAATAGTAGTTCTTTTTTTGATCCTAGTCAAAATAAATCTGATATGGTTCAATGAGCTAATTTATCTCTTTACTGTTCATCTCTTTTAAAAATATAATACAAACAAAGTATCAAAAAAGTACATTTAAAAAACATAGCTTAATTTATGTTTTTCAACATTACTAATTATTCCAAATATGAATATTCGATCATTCGTCTACAGATAAACGATGTCTTTGCTATCCATTACTATCGCCTCTAAAATTACCATCTCCTATATCAAACAAATTTATACCGGTGTAAAAATGTGAAGCTGTAGTCACAGGTACAGCTGGAATAGATGCAGGTGGTATTGAACTAGGCTGGATTGGAGTGGATGTGGAACTTGCAACTGTACTGGTACTTCCGGTATTCGTAGTTGTGGTAGCACTATTACTTGTAGGTGTTGTTGAAGATGTTGATGCTGAAGTAGGGCTTTTTATAGTTGTAGTTGAAGTTGTAGCTGCACTTGATCTTTGAGGATTGACTGCCACAGCTACTTTTTGAGTATTTGATCCCCCAATGACATTGAGTCCATAGAGAAGAGCCAAAGTTAATCCAGCTAATCCTATCAAAGCAGCAATCACCCATAAGCAAGGTGTGCAGCATGTAGACTTAGCTTCTGGGTCACGTTCAGGAGCTAGTCTTTTATTTGGAACAGCTGCAATATTGGATTTTTCATATTGAGGTCTTGGGATTTATTCAACAACTGAAGATCTTTACACAACCACTGTCTAATTTTATGTAAAACTACTTGTGGTCTTTGAGAAAATTGAACAGGTGTAGTATCAGCATTGACAATAGAGGTTGGTCTGACTTCATAACTTTGATAGCCGTTATTGGGCAATCCTGAACTATAGAGAGTGTTAGGTTGGGGATTAGCGTTTGTGTTGGGTTTGTTGAAAGAAATTCTGGGAGGTGAGCTCATGTGTTGTGTATGATAGTTAAGTTATGAATAATAAATTACTTATTTAGAATCATTCAAAATAAATTTTGTTCTATGCAAATGAAAGATCATTATTAATTTTATTTGTTCCAACAACTAAAAAATTTTAGAAATTTGTGATTCCTGAAGAAACTCTATCCTAGCTTACTTTATTGTAACATTTTTTAGTTTGTGAAATACAAGCTTTACTTTTCTATTTTCATTAGTTACAAGAAAAAATTCTTATTTTTATTTTAGTATTTTAGTAGCTAACAATTATCCACCCAGCTGATATATTTTGCAAATAACAATAACAAAAAGAATGAACGATTTTTTTCCAGGAGAAACCAACAAGAAAATTACATCGTTATTCACCTCCGAAAGGAGATATTCCAGAAGTGGCTCCATAACAACAGCCACTTTAGATAAGGAGTAAGGTATTCGTCAGTAAATACTATATAAATTAGATCACGTATCATGAATCTCCCCAACTATAAAAAATAGACTTTGGAATGCCGATTAGACTTTGTTGTAGTTTTTCAAACAATCGAAATCGAGAGACTATCATTATAAATTTAATCTTTGAGGGTAAGACTTGCAGATTCGGAACGGCAGATTTTTAATTATAAAAGCTATGAAGTTCAGATCAAAGAACTCACTTAAAGATGCTGCGAATACTAGAACTAAAAAAGTAAATACTAAGATCAAATATCAAAATTAAAAGTAGCCTTAAAGAGTTCACAAACTTCTTAAACTTAGATGAGAAAAAAGTGCCATTACTTATAAGATATCAAAAGAGATAAGTAAGAAGAGATTTTTTCTTTGAAATAACAACTTATCATCGAGCGCAAGCAAAGATAACAAAGTGAAGATCATCGCCTTCACCTTTAATCCTGTATAAAATAACAATAGAAGATTCACACAAAACAGATAAGAGATATTGATAAATCAACTAAGTCTAAAAGAAATTAGGTCTCAAAGAATTAAGAACATTTGGAAAAATTACTGAAAAAATATCACGAATAAGTTACAGCCTTACAAAAATAAAATATGAACTTAAGAAATCTTTTTTAAACCCTTGAAAGTTAGAGTAGAGACATGGAGCAGAGATATGACGAACTTAGAGAAGAATTTTATCGAAATAACTAGTCGCTTAAGGACAAAGATTTTGAGTTATAAAATTTAGATGAATAATATCGCGAGAGAATTTAATTGTTGTCACAAAGATATGAAGATGAATGCAACAATAAGCAGAAAAAAATAGAGGAATATGAATAATAACTAGGTGAGTGGAAAAATAAAGTAGATAAGCTATAATACTAAGCCGAAAGATATGAAATGAAGATAATTGAGTTTTCAGAATAGTGCTAGAGGTATGAATCCTTACTCAATGAAGCAGGAGATTAAATCGATAGACTCAACACTATTATCAAGGATAAAGTAAAGTATTTATAAGCTTGGCAGAATAGATTCAAGGAACTTTAACAAACTCATGTTATAACGCAACAAAAACTAGATCTTTTCAACCAAAAACAATCTGCCGATCAATAGTAGATCACTAAATTGTCTCAAAGTCTAAAGAACAAAGACGATCAGTTGCAACGAATAGAAAAGATGAGATAAGAAGAGATGCATGCAGTCAGATAAAAATTAAACTAAACCTAACTCCAAAGACAATAGCTTGCAGCAATACGCAAATAAAAATAACAAGATAGATAGTAATACAAAAGAGCGAAAGCTGAGAATGCACAAATAAAAGAACAACTCAATAAAAGAATAAATGAAAGCAATAAAATATTTGAAGAATTGAATAAGGCTGAAAATTAACTAAAAGATATAAAAATATTATTGAGCTTTAATGAAGCACAACTTAAGAAGAAGGAAGAAGAATTAAAACAAATCCAAAAAGAGCTAGGAACATTCGAGTCTAGAATTGAAAAACTTCAAAAATAAAAAAGGTCACTTGAACAAGAAGCTGTCAAAGTCAAAGGTTTGTAATAGCGTATTTATCATGAATAAAGCAAAAAGAACTAGTACCTCAATGAGGGAAAAAAATTAAATAGAAGACTAAAGTAATTGTTGAAATAAAAAAACTAACTATCAACAACAAAAGCTAACCTTTAAGAAGACATCCAAAAATATAAAAAGTATACGGAACAACTTCTACAAAAAATCTCCATGCTTTAATAAAAACTTTAACTTATGCAAAAATTGATTGATTAAATAAATACCCTCAAACAGAAATAATAAAAAAGCAGTCAAGCTATAAAATAATTAAAATCAAGTATCGATAAAAAGGGCTAATAGATACAGATGTGCAAACAAATGCTTATCCAGTATGAGAAAATTATCAAAGAGTTCATTTATAGAGAAGAAAACTACAAAAAGTAAGCTCAAATCTATGAAAAAATGGCAGATTAATTGAGAATACTTAAATTCAAATACTAAGATTTGCAAGATAAAAATTAATAGCTTTAAATCGCATATAGTAATATGACATCAGCCAAATAGTAACTTTAGAAAGAAAATGGAAGTTTGGAAAGAATTATTACAATCAATGGACAAGAACTAAAAAGAATTTAAGCTCAACTTCAATAATCGAAATAAGAAATAGGCAATCGTAAATAGCATTAAAAATAACTGTTTATGAAGATAAAGTAATGTGAAAAGAAGCTGAAGATATCTGAGTTGTAAATTTAAAAAGAAAAAAGCAAACTCATAAAGGAAAAGCAAGAGATGTAAAAGCAGTTTGAGAAAAAAACTAAAGAGTTTGAAGATGAGTTTAAACTTTATTATGAATAAAAAGAAAAAACCATATTAGAGAAGCAAAAAAGAATACAGGAAATTCAGAATGAAAAAGAAAATTTAAGCAACTAAAACCAATCTATCAAAAATATCCTGCAGAGATATGACCAGTAGAAAGAATAAATGGCCAAAATCAATAAAGAATTATAAAAGAAAATACTGACATTCGAACATGATCTTGAAAGAACTGCATAGAGCAAACTTGAAGTACAAAAATAACTATAAATATCCCTCAAACAGCTATAGTTTATGAATCGCAAATCTAAGGAATCATAATAAATTTCTAAGTAGCAAATATCTCGTATTAATTAACTTCTAACTCTAAAATAAAAATTTATTGCAGAAGTAAAAGATCTAAAAATGAAAATTACAGGTAAAGAAAATGATATCTACAACTTGTTAAAAGACAATAATAATCTAAAAGAAGAGATTAATTCACTTCAAGATTAACTGACTATAGCCCAAGAGAATGAGTCTGGACTTATGAATGAAGTAATCAAACTAAAGTTCAATTCGTAAAATATTACTCAATGTTATAATACTCTCAACACCCGATTATCTAATTATCATAGTCTCATTTAACAACTTAAGCAACTTTTAGATCAAACTATCCTCAAAGCTAACAAATTAAGTTTGGAAAAAGATATGATACAGAAAAAATCATAATAGTTTCAAGAAAAACTGATGGCTTAAATATAAACATTTTAGTAACAACAATTTAAAGCTAACGAAGAGATTATTAGATTGTAAACCATCATCAAAATATTACAGTTAGAAGTAGGAGAGTTCAAAGACAAAGAAACCACTGCTTTCAGTATTGTTAGAGATGCAAGCTTTGTCAAGGAGAAAAATATGAATCAGCTTTAACTTAAAAATATTAATACTCCTAGCAAAAAAACATCGACTACAGGTAGTCGCACCATATAAAAATCACTAAGAGATGACTATAATTTGAGGCAATCAATGCTCTTCCAACAAGGTATCAATGAGCCCAATATCTTAAACTAGTTTGGATTTTTGAAGGAATCTGGAATGTTAAGAGAAGAGAAAGGAAAGAAGTAGGTGAATCCTCTAAGATCTAATTTTATGAGAGGTAGTTACAGACTTCAAGAATAAGAGAATTTAATGAGATAATCTTTTATAGATCAGATAAATGGAATGTAAATCTTTATTTATGTAGAAACTTGATAAAATAAGAAGAAGTAAAACCCTAAGATTCATTTAGTTAGTCTTTTGTTTAAAAGAAGTA